>Ga0181612_116396_pt1 | contig 37375 bp, 26 predicted proteins | sample HoacroProtozoa21_FD_119630 | JGI IMG/M metagenome (GOLD analysis project Ga0181612, IMG submission 119630) | Hoatzin crop microbial communities from Cojedes, Venezuel. Combined Assembly of Gp0051906, Gp0051904, Gp0051908
CCCCCAATTCTCTACACTTTCTAAAATTTTTGTACTACATTTGCATTTGTTTGTTGATTCACACATGATATTGTTGCTTTATGATTGTCGTTATAAAATTAACAAAAATCATTGTAATCAACAAATAATCGGCTGACTTTTTACAATTTAAATTATCAATTTAATGAGTACGAAAGTCGGCCGATTTTATTTTATGGTAATGTAGCAGCAAAAGGTCCGACCTGATGGCCGGACCTAAACTTTTCAATGGGGCTCCTCCCCCTATTTTTCACCTTTCACGGAAATTGCGTAAGAACCTATGAACTCGAGAATTAGTATGTCGGGAATTCCGACAGAATGAATCTCAATATCACCAAGGTGCGGGCAGTCTGGACTGGGCACTGGCGACGACATGCTTCTGACGTAGTAGGCAAAAGAAAAAGGAGCCGCATATTCTGCGACTCCTTGTGCGGATGAAGGGACTCGAACCCATACGCCGAAGCACTAGATCCTAAGTCTAGCTTGTCTACCAGTTCCAACACATCCGCAAGTCCTTCCGGAAGACCGTAACACGGGTCCATCGCTGAAAGGGGCCAAATGGGAAGCTGCCCGCAATCTGTGTCCGAAAGGATTGCAAAGTTACGATTTTTTTGAAAAATGCAAACGTGCAACCTATTTTTCAAACGCAAGGCATGCCCACTCGTCAGTATCCTTTCTGCCGCATAGCGACAACCCGTGTAGGGAAGCCTCCTTTGTGATGGCTTCCACGTCGGTTCCGTAGAATCCGCTCACTAGCAGAAGCCCTCCTTTTCTAAGGCCGCCTGAGTATGTCTTGAGATCCAGGAGGATGACATTGCTGTGGATGTTGGCAAGTATCACATCGTACCAGCCTGCCTGAAGAAGGGATGCGTCTCCGCACATGCACTCGATCTTCGGGGATACCCTGTTGTGGTAGGCATTGTCGAAGGCCGACTGTGCGGCAACCGCATCAACGTCCACGGCCCAGGTCTTCCTGGCGCCCATTTTTGCGCTGAGGATTGCGAGCACTCCGCTTCCGCATCCGATATCCATAACTGCGTGTCCCTTTATGGATGATGCCCTCTCGAGCATGGATGATATCATCATGCTCGTGGTTGGATGGTAGCCTGTCCCGAATGCCATGTTGGGGCGTATGGAGATGTTGTACCTTGTGCGCGGTACGCCCTCGCAGTCCCAGGGCTTTATGGTGACGGTCCCGTCAATGACTAGCGGCTTGTAGGATGATGCCTCCCACTGGGCGTTCCAGTTCCGTCCGAGAAGCATGTCGGCGGAGAATTTCGTGTCGAAGTCAAGGCCGGAAAGCACAAGCTTCACCGCCCTCGGGTCGTACTCTTCCTTCGGGATGTAGGCCTTAAGGCAGTCATCCTCCATGGTGAAGGAGTTGAAAGGAAGGTCGCTTAGGAAGGCCTCGACGATTTCAGCCTTTTCCTGGGTGAATGGATCCATTGTGATTTTCACCTCTATGTATTCCAGAGAGTTCATCTTGCTGTGGCGGAGAAAAAGGCTCCGCCAAGGACAAAGATACGCACAAACGGCCGTACCTGCAAAGGATGGGGCCTTCTTGCAGTTTGCGAGGTTTTTGCATATCTTTACAATCCGAACCATATAAAGACACTACCGATGGCCAGAAAGAAAATAGCAGTGCTGACCGGCGCCGGTGTAAGCGCCGAAAGCGGAATAAGCACCTTCAGGGACAATGACGGGCTATGGGAGAACTTCGACCCCTACGAGGTCGCATCCATTGACGGATGGCTCAAGGACCCCGGGAAGATGCTCACTTTCTACAATCATATGCGCACCCATGTGCGGGACGCAAAACCCAATGCCGCCCACAAGGCCATTGCGGACATGGAGAAGGACTATGACGTCCATGTGATAACCCAGAACGTGGACAACCTCCATGAGAGGGCCGGCTCCACGAAGGTCCTGCACCTTCACGGAGAGGTGACCAAGGTGCGTCCCGAAAGGGGAGTGTACGACAGGACATACTCCGAGGCCGAGGTGTTTGATATCGGCTATTCCGAAGTCAATCTTGGCGACAAGGCTCCCAACGGGGAGCAGCTGCGCCCGCACATCGTGTGGTTCGGCGAGGCGGTCCCGAACATAGAGAAGGCAGCGGACATCGTCAGCGCGGCCGACGTGCTCCTTATCGTGGGGACGTCCCTTTCGGTATATCCCGCCGCGGGGCTCTACAGGTATGCCGGCAACGACACGCCGATATTCATAATAGACCCCAAGGACCTGCCGGTTGCCGATCGCAGGATCCACCATATAAAGGAAGTCGCGACAAAGGGCATGGAAGAGTTCCTCCTCTGCCTGGAGACGCTGTAGCCAATCTTAGGGAGGCATTTCCCTTGTCAGGGCCATGCTGGACGAAAAGACTCTCCACTGGTACGCTCTCAAGGTGTTCTACAACAGGGTGAGGTTCATAGGAGACGCCCTTCGGAACGCCGGGTGGGAGACGTACGTCCCGATGCATGTAGTGGAGGAGACAAGGGGAGGCGAGACTGTCCTTGTGGAAAGGCAGCTGATATCGTCCCTGATGTTCGCGCGGATGAGCGAGAAGGCCATCTATTCCTTCAAGAAAGACTACGACAGGTTCTTCATGTACTATGCCGATATCGTCTCGCACAAGCCCGCACCGATCCCGGACCATGAGATGGAGATGTTCATCCTTGTCACCTCGACAGGGGAGAGGGGAGTTGAGTATGTGGGTGGCGATGCTCCGGAATACCATGTCGGCGACAAGGTCAGGGTTACGGGTGGCATATTCAAGGGATGCGAGGGCCACATCAAGAGAAGGAAGAAGGACCGCCGGCTTTTTGTAAGCATAACAGGTGTCGCCGTCGTGATGACTCCCCACATAGACTTTTCGCTCCTGGAGAAGATAGAGCCAGATCCGCCCGTGGAGCCGGATACTGAACGGCCTGGTGAGACAGAAGCCTAGATAGGCAATCCATTCAAGATCAACCCCCAACAAATGATGACGCCCGCTCCATCACTGGAGTGGGCGGTCGGGGTTTCATAGGTCAGACTTTCAAACGTGCTATGATTTGCAAATTATCATGGGTCAAGCTTCCCGTCATTGTCCCTATAGTATCTTCCCTTTCCGAAACTTCTTTCCGAATCGGGTGAGGACATAGGCTATGACTATACTAAGGAGCATTGACGTGTATATTTTATGGGGTTTCATAGTGTAGATGCCAAAAAAGGGCGATTCGTTGCACGTGAAAGTGAAAAAAGATGAACTTTTTCATAAAAATTCACGTCGCGCGCGCATCTTCATTTTTTCTCAGAAAAATTTTGTGAAATTCATCTTTTGGCTTACCTTTGCACCCGCGAAATAAAAAGGAGGTGATTTAGACATGATTATCGTACCGCTCAAAGAAGGAGAGAACATAGAGAGAGCCCTCAAGCGCTTCAAGAGGAAATTCGAGAAGACAGGTGCAATCCGCGAGCTCCGCGCCAGGAAGACTTTCGAGAAACCCAGCGTTAAGAAGAGAGTCCAGATGCAGAAGGCGATCTACGTTCAGCAGCTTCGTCTGAAAGAGGAGCAGTAGTGAATCACTCCTTATAAGATATGCGGCCACTCCATCCGGGGCGGCCGCTTTTGCGTCTTGTTGCCTGTGTGGACTGCCTTTCCCTTTCAGGCGGGAAAATGCTAGCCCATCCTGAAGAAGAACTTCCTCGCCCAGTACTCGAACAGGGGGTCGAGCACCCATCCGTCAGTGTCGTTGTCCTCGAATGCGGCGATCTCCTTTTTCTCAAGGGCGTCCTTCAGCCTGCGTACGTTGGCCGAAGAGTTGAGGCCGTATTTCTTGACGTTGGCGGTGGATGAGAAGCGGTCGACTCCGTCTAGAAGGGCCTTCAGGAGCCTTACCTGGAAAGTCGTGAGGTCGTTTGTCATGGCCTTGAAGCGGGGCTCGTGGATGGATGTCAGCACCTCGAGGGCTTCGTTGAGGGTGGACTCCGTTATGTATCCCCTTGAAAGGGAGTCGCAGATTGACATCAGGTGGTTGATGTAGTAAAGGTTGCCGTCAAACAGCTTGCACGCTCCCATTACGAGGTCCTTCTCGATGACCTTCCCTCCGGTGAGGAACCCCTTTGTGACGTGGTCCACGATAACCCTGTCCTCCACCTTCCTAAGGGGCACCCTTTCAATGGTGTGGTAGAAGAAATGCCTCTTTTCGAAGATGTACCTCATGGCATTGTAGGAGGATCCCGTCAGGATGTACCTTCCGTAGGGGCTGCCCTGCCTTGCAATGCTCTCAAGGGACTTGTCCATGACACGGAGGATGTCCTCCCCGTCATCGCACAGGAGTATGTTCTGGAACTCCTCTATGAGTATCACTACCGGCCTTTCCTCCATCAGGGCTATCTTCTGTGGAAGGGTGAAGACAGCGTCATAGTCCTTTTTGTCGAGGGTGCCCTCGACCGAGAGTATGCGGTCGGTGTCACGGTAGGACTCCTCATCGAAACGGAAATGTGTTCCACCCAGATGCTGAGTCACTTCCCTTGCGAATTCATTGGGGGACGTGCACGACGTCCTGATGATGGCGTCGCCTATCCTGGTTATGAGGTCGCGGGGATCGCGGCAGCTGTGGATGTCCACGCTCCCCAGCAGCAGAGGGATGCCCCCCATCCTCAGGTTTATTATGGACTGGTGGGTCACGCTGCTCACCCCGCTTCTCGGCGGTTCGTACAGGGTTACGTTCTCGCCCTGGGTTATGAGGTTGAAGAGGGCGTTGCAGTCCTCCTTCCTTCCTATGAAGTTCTTGCCGGTAACGTATCCGTCATATTTGAATGGGCCTTCCATTTTTCCTTTTCAGAGGGTGTTTCCGCAAATGTAACAAAATTGTTTCAAGTGCCCTCAAAAAATCGCTCTCCTTGGCGATAAAGTTATTAACAAACTTATCAACAGCTTGACGGATAATGGCCTGCAGGTGCTTCTAAAGGGGATTCGGATAGGTGATGCCGGCAAGGAAAAGTGCGTTTCCGGGAACGGATTCTCCGGCCGAGCAGCGGTCCTTGGAAAGAAGGACTTCCTCCATCCACTCTTCTTCACGCCTTCCCCTTCCTATGTCAAGGAGCGTACCCACTACGGCCCTTACCATGTTGCGAAGGAACCTGTCCGCGCTTATCGTGAATACAAGGTAGTCCCCATCCTTGCAGGGGTATCCCAGCTCCCTTGCGTGGAATGGCGTGTAGGTTTCCCAGAGAGCCTCCTTCACAGTGCAGATGGATGTCTTGTTGCTCCCGCCCGTCTTTTCAAAGCAGCTGAAGTCCCTCGTCCCGAGGATCTTTCCGGCCGCCCTGTTCATCTTTTCAACGTCCAGCGGATAGGTGAACCTGTATGAGAACCTCTCCACGAAAGGGTCCTTTGTGCGGTTCACGAAGTAGCGGTAGGTCCTTTGCACAGCATCGAACCTGGAGTGGAAATCTTCCGCCGCAGGGACTATGTCGTGCACTACGATACCCTGGGGCAGGATGGCATTTATTTTGCAGATAATTTCGCGCGAATCTATGGGCTGGGCGGCATCGAAATTTGCGATGTACCCGACGGCGTTCACTCCCGAATCCGTCCTTCCGGCACCAGTTATGCTGATGTCGGAGCGCAGGGCTTTTGAGAGTGCATCCTGCACGAGGCCCTGGACTGTCGGCACTCCGTCCTGGATCTGGTACCCGTGGAAGGGGGCGCCGTCATACGAGAGGGAAATCTTGTAGCGCATAGGCAGAGGATTAAGATTTTTGCAAAAATATCAATTTTTATGGAGAGCGTAAATATCAAGGAGCTCAACGACCGCATTCAGCGGGAAAGTTCATTCGTGGACATGCTCACACTTGAGATGGGCAAGGTCATAGTAGGGCAGAAGTCCCTGGTGGAGAATCTTCTCATCGGCCTTCTGGCCAATGGGCACATCCTTCTGGAGGGTGTTCCGGGACTGGCGAAGACTCTGGCCATCAACACCCTGGCCCAGGCTGTGAGCGCAAAGTTCAGCCGAATCCAGTTCACCCCCGACCTTCTGCCGGCCGACCTTACCGGTACGCTCATATACTCCCAGAAGGAAGGCGACTTCCAGGTCCACAAGGGCCCCATCTTCGCCAACTTCGTCCTCGCGGATGAGATCAACCGTAGCCCTGCAAAGGTGCAGTCGGCGCTTCTGGAGGCCATGCAGGAGAGGCAGGTGACTATCGGAGACGAGACATTCAAGCTTCCCGAGCCGTTCCTCGTGATGGCGACCCAGAACCCCATCGAGCAGGAGGGGACCTACCCTCTGCCAGAGGCCCAGGTCGACCGTTTCATGCTCAAGGTCGTTGTCGGCTATCCGAAGAAGGAGGAGGAGAAGCAGATAATAAGGATGAACAACCAGGGCGAGTTCCCCAAGGCCCAGAGCGTAGTGAGCCCCGAGGATATCATAAGGGCCAGGAGCGTGGTCCGCGACGTGTACATGGATGAGAAGATCGAAAGGTACATTGTCGATATCGTATATGCGACCAGGACTCCCGAGGACTACGGTCTGAAGGACCTGAAAGGCCTCATCTCATACGGAGCTTCACCCCGTGCCAGCATATCCCTGTCCCTGGCATCGAAGGCCTACGCCTTCATAAAGAGAAGGGGGTACGTCATACCCGAGGACGTAAGGGCGGTGTGCAACGAGGTGCTCCGCCACAGGATCGGACTCACATACGAGGCCGAGGCCGAGAACGTCACTACGGAGAACATCATCTCCCAGGTCCTTAGCGCCGTAATCGTTCCATAAAAGGAGAGAGCATGCCAAAGGCCAAACAGCCGACAGACCTTCTCAAGAAAGTCCGCAAGATAGAGATCCGGACCCGCGCACTGTCGCACCAGATATTCGCGGGCGAGTACCACTCTGCCTTCAAGGGAAGGGGTATGGCCTTCAGCGAGGTTCGTGCCTATCAGTGGGGCGACGATGTGCGCAACATGGACTGGAACGTAACGGCACGCCTCGGCGACCCTTATGTGAAGGTGTTCGAGGAGGAGAGGGAACTTACGGTGGTACTTTTGGTGGATGTGTCCCGTTCGGGCCTGTTCGGCACCGTCGGAATGACAAAGAGGGACATGATTGCCGAGATCGCTGCGGTACTGAGCTTTTCCGCAATCCTCAACAACGACAAGGTCGGAGCTTTGTTCTTCAGCGACCACGTGGAGAAGTTCATCCCTCCGAAAAAGGGCAGGAGTCACCTGCTCCACATAATAAGCGAGGTGCTGCAGTTCGAGCCGTCTTCAAACGGGACCGACATCGGCGCGGCCCTTCGCTACCTTACGAACGCGATAAAGAAAAAATGCACGGCGTTCCTCCTTTCGGACCTTGACGATGTGGGCGACGACTGCGCTCCCCGTTACGAAGACGCCTTGAAGGTCGCGGCGTCAAGGCACGACCTGTGCGCCATAAGGGTGTACGACCGGGCGGAGAGGACCATCCCATCCGTGGGTCTTGTGCATATAAAGGACTCGGAGACAGGGCAGAGCGCATGGGTAAACACTTCCTCCAAGAGAATGCGCTCAAACTACTCCAGGTGGGCGCAGACCTGCGATGAGAACACCCGCAGGATGCTCAACCGCTACAAGGTCGATTCGGTCGAGATTGCAACAGACAGTGACTATGTAAAGGGGCTTATGGCCCTGTTCCAGGGAAGATGAGAAGAATAGCGATAATACTCTCTTCGCTCATTGTGAGCCTATCTGCCTTCTGCCAGCCGCGGGAGGCAGGGGAGACCTTCCTTCGCCCCCTTCAGAAGAGGGATTCGGTTCTTATCGGCGACCAGCTCCAGTGGGGAGTGCTCCTCAAGGGGCTTGACGATGGCACCGGCCTTGCGCTTCCCGACATATCAAAGGGGCTTGGCGACAGCATAGACGTCGTATCGCCCTGGAAGATGGACACCCTATCCATTGACAGGAAGACAGGAAAGATGGATATCGAGGTAAGCGCGGTCATAACTTCCTTCGAGGAAGGCTCCTACATGCTTCCTGGAATACCCGTCCTGCAGGCATACCGCAGCGGTCAGGTGGACACCCTCCTTTTCAAGGGGCAGAAGCTAGATGTTACGACAATCCAGATAGATACCACTTCATATGTCCCCCATGACATAAAGGGGCAGATAAAGTACCCGGTTACATTCAGGGAAGTCCTCCCGTGGATCGGAGGAGCGCTTCTTCTGTGCGCCCTTGTCTTCCTTGCCATATATCTTATAAGGAAGCATCGAAGGGAGAAGGAGGGGGCCTCCTACAGCGATCCTCCCCATATTGTCGCCCTGCGGAAGCTGGACAAGCTCCGCGGCAGCAAGTACTGGGCTCCGGATAAGCAGAAGTTCTTCTATACGGGTGTCACTGACGCCCTGAGGGAATATATTGTGGCCAGGTGGGGCATCGGAGCCATGGAGATGACAAGCGCGGAGATATTCCAGGCGCTTTCCCGTGACGAGGTTCCCGCCGACCTCTATGACGATGTGAAGGCTCTCTTCGAGCGAAGCGACTTTGTGAAGTTCGCCAAATACGTGGCCTCGGAAGAGGAGAACGCATCTGTAGTGCCACTTGCCGTGAGGTTCGTCTCCGACACATACCAGGAGGACCTCCAGGGTGACGAGGGCGCAGGAAACGATGACTCTTCCCCTTCCTCGCAGGATGAGACCGCTCCTTCCAGGGGAAGTGATGGTACAAAGACCGAGGACGACAATCTCAGGTTTGCTCCTGCGGAGGATCCCCACAAGGCATATCTTCCAAAGGATGATGCCGCGAAAGACGAAGGCAAAAAGGAGGTAGGAGATGTTCTTTGAGTATCCAAAGCTCCTGTGGCTCCTTATAGTTCCGCTGCTCGGGATCGTGCACTATGTGTATCTCGAGCTGAAGGAGAGGCGGCCGCACCTGAGGGTCCCCAACTCCGCCCAATGGAGGAGCGGCGGAAGGAGCATCCTTGAGGTAGTCCGTCACCTGCCCTTTGTCCTTAGGACTGCGGCCCTGAGCCTGCTAGTCGTGGCGATCGCCCGTCCCCGCTCGTCAACCCAGATGGAGAGGGTGGACTCCGAGGGAATCGACATCGTCCTTGCGATGGACGTGTCGGCCAGCATGCTGGCGCGTGACTTCAAGCCGGACAGGATATCGGCTGCAAAGGATATTGCGATAGAGTTCATCTCCCAGAGGCCTACCGACAGGATCGGAATAGTCGTGTTCGCCGGTGAAAGCTACACCCAGTGCCCGCTTACCACCGACCGCTCCACCCTTATCAACCTTATGCAGGACGTCCAGACAGGGCTCATAGAGGACGGTACCGCCATCGGAAACGGCCTTGCCACCGCGGTTGCGAGGATGAAGGACTCGGATGCGAAGAGCAGGGTTGTGATACTCCTTACCGATGGAGTCAACAACAGTGGGGAGATATCCCCCGAGACTGCTGCCGACATCGCCCAGACCTACGGGATAAGGGTGTATACGATAGGCGTAGGGGCCAACGGTACCGCACCATATCCGATGATCACACCGTGGGGAGTGCAGATGCAGAACGTGGAGGTCGAGATTGACGAAGATCTTCTTCGCAGCATAGCGAAGACTACGGGCGGAAAGTATTTCCGGGCGACGGACAACACAAAGCTCGCAGAGATATACGCCGAGATAGGAAAGATGGAAAAGACAAGGACCACCATCGACAGCTTCCCTGTATACAAGGAGCTATACCTCGGATGGGCCCTTGCAGCGCTTCTGTGCCTGCTAGGTGAACTTTTGGTGAAACTTTTGCTGCGGAGGCTGCCATAGGAGGAAGGTGAAATGATAATAGCATATCCCAAATATCTGCTTCTGATACTTCTCATTCCCGTGTTCTTCGTGATCCACGGTGTGAGGCTGTATCTTCGCCGCCGGACGCTCCGCTCGCTTGGCGACGAGGCCCTTGTGGAGGAGCTCATGCCTTCGTGGTCCCGTTCAAAGGGCTGGGTGAGGCTTGTGCTCTTCTCCATAGCTTTCTTCTTCCTTAGCATAGGACTGTCCCGTCCCCAGATAGGGGCCAAGCTCTCCGAGCATAAGAAAAAGGGTGCGGAGGTTGTCATAGCCCTTGACGTATCCAACTCGATGCTCGCCGAGGACTATACCCCGAACCGCCTTGAAAGGGCTAAGCTCGCCATATCAAGGATAACGGACCGCCTGCAGGACGACAGGATCGGCCTTGTGCTGTTTGCAGGCACTTCGTTCGTGCAGCTGCCCGTCACCACGGACTACGTTTCGGCTAAGATGTTCCTCTCCAGCATATCAACCGAGTCCGTACCTGTTCAGGGAACGGCGATGGGCGATGCGATATACACCTGCATCCGCTCTTTCAGCGCGCAGAGCGAGAAAAGCAGGGCGATAATAGTGATTACCGACGGTGAGAACCACGAGGACGACCCCGTGCAGGCTGCAAAAGAGGCCGCCGACATGGGCATAAAGGTATATACTATCGGAGTCGGCTCCACGAAAGGCCAGCCTATACCCGTGGGAGGAAGCCTTCTGAAGGACAGGCAGGGGAATATCGTCGTATCCCACCTCGACGAGGAGATCCTCCAGGACGTGGCCGATGCCGGAGGCGGAGCCTACATACATGCAGGCAATGACGAGTTCGGCCTCAACCCCATAATCCAGGACATCCGGAAGATGGAGGAGGAAGAGTATTCCTCCGTGCAGTTCGAGGAGTATGACGAGCAGTTCATGTATTTCCTTGGCGCCGCCCTCCTGTTTTTGTTCCTTGAGATGCTCGTAGGGGAGAGGAAGGCCCGCCGCAGACTTTTTGAGAGCGCCAACTGATTGGTTTTGGAATGAGAAGATTTTTTAGCATACTGGCTTTATCCCTTGCCCTTCTGTCCGCGCTGGACGCTTCCGCCCAGACAAACCGCAGGGAAGTGCGGCGTGGCAACCGCCACTTCGCCAAGGGAGACTACACTGCCGCCGACATAGACTACCGCAAGGCCCTGGCGAAGGACTCCACTTCGCTTGCAGCATCATACAACCTCTCCTCCAACCTCTACAGGCAGGAGAACTATGATGAGGCCCTCTCAAGGATGCAATCCGTAAAGGAAGGCGCCTTGCAGAGCGAAAAGTACGGTGCCGACTACTATTACAACCTAGGTGACATAGCCCTCGCTAAGAAGGACTACCAGGCGGCGGTGGACGCTTTCAAACAGTCGCTCCTCAGGAACCCTTCCGACATGGATGCGAAGGAGAACTACGCCTACGCAAAGAAGATGCTTCAGAAGGACCAGCAGGGCGGTGGCGGAAACGACCAGAACAACGACCAGAACCAGGACCAGAACCAGGACCAGAACCAGGACCAGAACCAGGACCAGAACCAGGACCAGAACCAGGACCAGAACCAGAATAACGACCAGAACCAGGACCAGAACGGCGACCAGGATCAGAACAAGGACCAGGGGCAGGACAAGGATGATGGCAATGACCAGAACCAGGGACAGCAGCCCCAGCAGGGAAAGGTCTCTCCCCAGCAGGCTCAGCAGATGCTCCAGGCCATTCAGGCAAAGGAGAAGGAGACCCAGGACAAGGTGAACCGTGAAAAGGCCGCGGCCCTGAAGAACAGGCAGAAGGAAAAGAATTGGTAGGAATGAAAAGAATCGACATACACAGGCTCATGCTCTCGGTATCAGCCCTGCTGCTGTTTTCAATAGCGGCTGCGGCGCAGACCATAAAGGTCGAGGCACCGAGCGTAGTCGCCCTTGATGAACAGTTCAACGTCACATTCATCATAGAGGGAACCACCCAGCCGAAGGACTTCTCGTGGAGTCCGGGATCGGATTTCCAGCTGGTGTGGGGGCCCCAGAAAGGCGTATCCCGCTCAACGAGCATAGTGAACGGAAAGAGGACTTCCTCTTCCCAGGTTACATATACGTATATCCTTCACCCAAAAAGCAAGGGCACTTTCTCGATCCCCGCAGCAACGGCGTCTCTTGGCGGAAGCCAGATTTCATCCAGGGCCGTGAACGTGGAAGTCGTCTCGAACGGGGCTTCATCTTCACAGGGAGGATCTTCCCAGGGCGGAGGCTCTTCCTCATCTCAAGGCGCAGCTCCTTCGGTATCATCCACCGGAGACATCTCCTCCCAGGACCTTTTCATGACATTCTCACTTTCAAGGAACAATGTCGTCATGGGAGAGCCAATAACAGCTACGCTCAAGCTCTACCAGAGGGTGAATATTGCCGGATTCGAGGACGCCAAGTTCCCCACCTTCAACGGATTCTGGAGCCAGGAGACATACTCTCCGACCAACATCGAGTTCAAGAGGGAGTCATACGGGGACAAGATATACAATACCGCCGTGCTGCGCTCCTATGTGATAATACCCCAGCAGACCGGAACCCTGCATATCGACCCTTCGGAGCTAGTCGTGCTTGTAAATGTGAAGGTCCCTTCGAAAGGTCCTTCGAGCATATTCGACTCCTTCTTCGATGATGACTACAGAACTGTTCGCAAGCGTCTCTACACTAGCGGCGCGACCGTGAACGTAAGTCCTCTGCCGGGCGGTGCTCCCGCTTATTTCGGAGGTGGTGTGGGACAGTTCTCGCTCAAGTCCAGGATTGCCAAGGACTCCCTGAGGACCCATGACGCGGCATCCCTTTACATCACCGTAAGCGGAAGGGGCAATGTCTCGCTTCTCGAGGCTCCCAAGGTGAATTTCCCTCCGGATTTCGAGGTGTATGACGTGAAGGTCTCCCAGGATACCGACAAGAGCGGCACTTCCGGAAGCAAGACTTTCGAGTATCCCTTCATCCCGAGGAGCCATGGCGAGTTCACCATAGACCCCATAGAGTACTCTTACTACGACCCTCAGAAGGGAAGCTATGTGACGATTGCAACCGAGCCTCTGGACATAAAGGTTGCAAAAGGGAGCGGTGACGACTCTTCCTCGCCTTCCGGGGCCGGACGCCTTTCGACGGTCGACCGCAAGGGAGTAAAGGACCTCAACCAGGACATCCGCTACATACAGACAAGGACCCCTTCGCTGAAGTCTTCGCGCAGCTTCCTTGTCGGCAAGTCGATATACTGGATAATAGTTGCCTTCCTTGTCGCGGCGGCGCTGCTTGCACGGTACCTTATGAAGGATATGGCCGCAAAGAGGGCCGATGTTGCCGGAACGAAGAACAGAAGGGCTACCAAGATGGCTCTCGGAAGGCTGAAGAAGGCATCCGAGTACCTGTCGCAGAACCTCTACACTCCTTTCTACGAGGAACTTCACAAGGCCTTGCTGGGATTCGCTTCGGACAAGCTCAACCTTAGCGGCGAGGACCTCAGCCGTGACAACATATCCGAAAAGTTCCTTGAAGGCGGAGTGGGCGAGTCGCTCGTTAATGAGTTCATATCGCTACTGGATGCCTGCGAGGAGGCAAGGTATTCTCCTTCCGAAGGGTCAGATGCAATGAAGGCCCACTATGACAGGGCGGTCGAGGTAATTTCTTCAATAGATTCCGGAATGAAGACTTCAAAGGGAAAGAAAAAGGGAGGCTCTGGCGCCGCGGCCCTTTTGATAGCGGCCCTTCTCATCATGCCTTCGTCCCTTAGGGCGCAGGATGCTCCAGATTCCCTGTGGAACAAGGGCGTCAGGGCTTTCGAGGCTGGAATGTGGAGCGAGGCGGCTACCACATGGGAGAAGATAATAGCCCAGGGCATCGAATCTCCTCAGGTTTACTGCAATACCGGAGACGCCTACTTCAGGGATGGCAACTACCCCCGCGCAATCCTTAACTATGAAAGGGCCCTGAAGGTGGATCCTTCCTACAAGGACGCGCGCTACAACCTCGAGATGGCAAACTCCCGCATCCAGGACAAGATAGAGGAGGTTCCGGAGTTCTTCCTCAAGGGATGGCTGAGGAAAGTGTGCTACCTTCTTTCTTCCAACACATGGGCGGTTCTGTCGCTGCTGTTCCTTGGTTTGGCCCTTGGAATGCTTCTTCTGTTCCAGACGGCGGGATCTTCCACATGGAGGAAGGTGGGATTTTTCAGTGCGATAGTCCTTGCGCTGCTAATGCTCTTAAGCTTCGCCTTCGCCCGCTGGGAGCGGAACGACTACATAAACGCCGACAAGGCAATAGTGGTAAAAGCCGTGTCCTCCGTGAAGAGCTCTCCTACGGATGGAGGAGCGACGGATCTTTTCGTGCTCCACGAAGGGACGAAGGTTCGCCTTCTCGACCAGGTCGGCTCGTGGAGGAACATATCCCTTTCCGATGGACGCCAGGGATGGATAAAGGACTCTGACATAGAGGTGATATAGTGCATCCCCGAAAAATGAGAGACACTCCCGCTTTTCCGATTTCAGGAAGGGCGGGATTTTTCAAAAACGCATTCCTGTGCGTCCAGTTTGCCCTTTTGTCCATAATGTGCTAAATTTGCATACGGTCCGCCCAGGTGGCGGAAAACTATTAACCAGATTCTTTTTTCTGTATGAAATCCAGACTCTTTCTTGTGGCACTTTTTGTCACGGCTCCACTCCTCGCCCAGACTCCGAGGTGGCAGGATCCGTCCGTGTTCGAAGTGAACCGGATGCCGATGACATCCTCGTTTACGACCGACCAGCAGCAGACCCTGTCCCTTAACGGAATGTGGGAGTTCAACTTCGACGGAAAGGGATGGAACGGCCAGATGCCAGTCCCCGGAATGCTTGAGCTTAACGGCTACGGCGAGCCCCTATACCTTAACATAGGCTATCCCTGGAGAGGAAACTACGAGAACAATCCCCCGACAGTGCCTACGGAGCGCAACTATACCGGGCGCTACAGAAGGACGTTCCAGTATTCTCCCTCGTGGGATGGAAAGCAGGTGTGCCTTCTTATCGGAAGCGCGACATCCAATGTGACCGTGTGGGTGAACTCAAAGGAAGTCGGATACAGCGAGGACTCGAAGCTGGAGTGCCGCTTTGACATTACGAAATACCTGAAAAAAGGCGAAAACACCATAGAGATGGAGGTCCGTCGCTGGTGTGACGGAACCTACCTCGAGGACCAGGACTTCAACCGCTTTACGGGAATAGCCCGCGGAGTGTGCATCTACACAAGGGAGAAGCAGAGGTTGGAGGACATCCACATCGTGGCCGGCATGGACGGAGTCGTAAGTGTAGAGGCCTTCCTCACTCCCGGAATCACGAGGGTGGATTTCGAAGTCCTTGACGGCAAGGGAAATTCTGTCGCATCTTTCAGCAGCCCAGTCTTGAAGAAAAGCGAGGTATCCGCTGAAGGCTGGATGAAGGTCGAAGCTTCCTCTTTGGTGGCATCTCCAAAGCTCTGGAGCGCCGAGGAGCCAAACCTCTATACCCTAAAGGCCAGCGCATATGACAGGAAGGGCCTTTGCGAGAGCACTTCCATAAGGTTCGGGTTCCGCACGGTGGAGATTAAAGGAGGGCTCTTCCTTGTAAACGGAAAGGCGGTCCTCATAAAGGGTGCCGACCGTCATGAAATGAACCCCTACAAGGGATACCAGGTCTCCGAGCAGGACATGATAAGGGACATAAGGATAATGAAGCAGCTTAACATAAACGCTGTCCGCACCTGCCACTATCCTGACGATCCCAGGTGGCTGTCCCTCTGCGACGAATACGGACTGTACGTGACCGACGAGGGAAACATCGAGTCCCACGGAATGGGCTACGGAGAGAAGACCCTGGCAAATAGGGCCGACTTCCTTCAGGCCCACCTCTCCCGAGACCAGAGAATGGTGAAAAGGGACTTCAACCATCCATGTGTAGTTGTCTGGAGCATGGGTAACGAGGCCGGAAACGGAGAGAACTTCTATGAGTGCTACAAGTGGATAAAGGCCTATGACAAGTCGAGGCCAGTGCAGTATGAAAGGGCCGGGCGAGACTGGAACACCGACATAATGTGCCCGATGTATACCAGTCCCGAATGGTGCGAGCAGTACGCATCCTCCAATCCGGACCGTCCGCTCATCCTTTGCGAGTACGCCCATGCAATGGGCAACTCCATGGGTGGCTTCAAGGAATACTGGGACGTAGCCCGCAAGTATCCTTCCTTCCAGGGCGGATATATATGGGATTTCGTCGACCAGGCGCTCTGGTGGCCTTCCACCAAGGGAGGCACCGACCATATCTTCGCTTTCGGGGGAGACTGGAACGACTATGACCCTTCTGACGGATCGTTCAACTGCAACGGAATAATCGCGGCGGACCGCAGCCTGCATCCCCACGCATACGAGGTAAGGTACCAGTACCGCTCGATCCTCACAAGCCGTGATGGTGACGACTACTCCACTGTAAACGTCCATAACGAAAACTTCTTTACAGGCCTCGAGCGCTACAGGATGCTCTGGAACGTAGATGTCGACGGAAAGAGCGTAATAAGCGGAGTAGTCGAGGACCTTCCGGTTGAACCAGGACAGACTTCGAATGTTAGCCTCGGGGTATCGGACTCAAGGATAAGGGAGGCCGTAGAAGAAGTGGATCCAAATGGGGAGAAGGACGTATACCTGACTGCAAGGTATGTCCTCAAGGTGAAGGACGGAGTGCTTGCGGCAGGGGAGGAGGTATCCTATGACCAGATGGCCCTAAGAACCGCTCCCGTGAAAGCATTCGAGGCCGGAAGCGCCTCCGTAGGTGAGATCGCAAGGGATGGCGACACCTTCAGCGGTGAGTTCTCCTATGACGGGACCACCGCGAACAGGGTATCGTCGTGGAGCGTCTCTTTCGAGGACGGACTCCTGTCAAGCTACAGGATAGACGGGAAGGAACTGGTGAGCGAACCCCTCAAGCCTTCGTTTGGAAGGGCTCCAACCGAGAATGACATGGGTGCGAACCTTCAGGAGAAGCTCAAGGTATGGCAGTATCCTTCATTTAGCGTGAAGTCCTTTGACGTTGCAAAGGACGGGGACTGCTATGTTGTCACGACAGAGTTCCGTCCCATCGGGAAGGCCGCCATTGTCGGCACTACCTACAGGATATACCCGGATGGTTCGCTGAAGTGTACGCTTTCAATGAAGGATGCCGGAGGACTTTCGGAGCTTCCCATGCTGTTCCGCTTCGGAATGAAGATGGCCCTTGGCGGAGGGTATGATACCATCGACTTCTACGGAAGGGGGCCTTGGGAGAACTACTCCGACAGGCATTCCTCGGCTCTGGTAGGACACTATACCCAGAGCGTGAACGACCAGTACCACTACGGCTATGTACGCACCCAGGAATCCGGTACGAAAACAGGTCTCAGGTACTTCCGTGTCGTCAATCCCAACGGAACAGGTCTGGAGGTATCTTCGGATGAACTGTTCTCGGCAAGCGCGCTTCCGTTCAGTCAGGAAGACCTTGACATGAGCACGGACGACCCGCGTCCAAGGCCGAACAAGACCAACGAACAGGCTGGATCGGCACGTCATTCCCTTGAGATGATCTCCAAGGCTCACATATTCGACAGGTCCAGCGGAAACACCTACTTCAACTTTGAGAAGGCGCAGATGGGACTTGGCGGCATAGATTCGTGGGGAGCGCTTCCGCTGGAGAAGTACAGGCTGAAAGCTGAACCTCGGGAGTTCGTCTTCGTGCTGAGGCCGGTAAACAACTAGGAAAGGCGCAGATGCAAAAATGTCCGGGAGGCTTTCTCTCGGACATTTGCGTAGTTGTATCTTTTGCGCGGGATGTATGATGTTTTGTGGTATTTGTCAGATGACAGAATTCAAGCAGTCATGAAGGGACTTTAGGTATGGACTGCTTAAGTTCCAATATTTAAGGTTGTCGTATAGCCATTGGCCTCTACCTATATGATCACGCTCATTCTTATTGAGGTCTTTCATAGAGGTGATGTATGCATACATCTTTGCTTTTTGGTTGGGGTGATTGTAATCTTCACCAAGGCAGGCTTCATAGTCAGAGAAGCAGTCAAAGAATCTTTGATGTAAAGATTTTTGAGAGATGTTTTCTAGGAGGTCTTCAAACATGCCATCGTCGGAGTTGTTCGGGAAAAGAAAAATGTCTGCATTGACGCTATTCTTGGCCAGTACGTTTTCTATCCATTCTCTCCTTTTATTGCAGCCACCATGGTTCTTCTCAGAATCCGCATCAAAAAGTATAAGACTTCTGTTCCCATTTATCTCATTCTCCTTCAATTTATTAATATTTGGAATATTTTTTATGTTTACAAAACCATCTATGCAAACAATCTCATAAGAGTCATTTGGCTTTTTCAAAACACTCCGAATGTAGGTATCAACGAAAACGTATTCGTTGGTCTTTTTATGCTTGGACTCAATGAAGATAGTAGTCATGATTATCTAATGTCAATTTCTTGCTCAATAGCATATTTGATAGATTCTGATGTGTATCGAAGGGCGGTAACTTCATCGTTTCTATCCTTTACGAGTTTATATACTGATACATCATTTCTAAAACTTGAGAACTCTTCATTGCCAAGAACATTAGTTAATGTTTGTAGGATGTCGCTACTATGAGATGAAATAAACAATTGAGTCCCATATTTTTTGATAGTATGGAAAATTGCTCGCCATAATAGAGTCATTGTGTCATGGTGGAAGCCGTTCTCAATTTCATCAATCATTAGCCTCCCTTCACGTACATTGTAGATTGACATAATGATATATAGCAATTTTACGAGACCGTCTCCCATCATGCTTATAGGAAGAAGTTTGTTAATGCCAACATCAACCATGATGTTTTTATTGACAAGCTGTATGCTTCTGATTTTAGGCTCAATGACTTTAAGAATGTCAAGTAGATCAGATTCAGCTCTATTTTCTATTATATTCGCAAGCTCTTTGAATGTATTATCATCGCCTTGAAAATAATGGTTTGATAAGAACTTTGATATTCTGGATTCTTTATATGCCTTATCGTTGTCAAGTTTTATCTCCTTTTTGTCATTGTCGAGAATGGATATAGACTCGAATTCTTGAGAGTTTCCGTCAATTTTGAATTTATGGATTAACCCAACTCTCTCCTCTTCCATATCTGAGGAAGAGTCTTTTGCTCCTTCAACTAGAGGGGCTGACTTTGATTTAAATTTCTTTAATTCAATGGTAAGCGTTCTGGCCCTTTCTTCATCAGCCTTAATCTGTATAGGTACAGCTGTGTCTCTGTTATAGAATATGATATCGATATCATCGTTCTTTGATATATCGAATCTTCTCATTGAGTTTATTCGATATGGAAGAATAGAATTATTGGGACCGCTAATAAGGAATGCTGCCTCTAGAACAGATGATTTGCCACAATTATTCTTTCCATAGAATATGTTTATGCTACCAAGATTCTCAATCTTAAGGTGCCTTATCCCCCTATAATTCTTTATTTCAAAATTTCTAAACATGAAAGTGAAGTATTTCTCTTACTTTAATTTACGAATCTTTGGAAGCCTTGAAGACGTCCAATAAAATTTTATTTGCGCGAAAACCGTGCTATGAATATTTTTAATAGGATATGATGGACGGATTCAGCTTTGGCTCTCTTATTCTATGGAAGTGTGTGATTCATAATTACCCAAAATTGGGTATGATTCAATAAGATAGTCTGGTTTAGTACCTGTTCAGAGGCCTTCCGGATGTCATCATGTGAACCTTCTTCCTCACTTCGTCAAGGACTTCGGTGTGCTTTCCGATTTCCGCCTTCTGCTCATCTGTAGGTTCCTTGGCTGTCAGTGCGGAGACATGCTCGTTTGCACTGCAAAGGACATCGTCTATGAGCCCTACGATCTTCACCATGTCCTGCTCCGAGAATCCCCTTGAGGTAATTGCAGGAGTACCTATCCTGAGACCTGATGTCTGGAATGCTGTCCTGGTGTCGAAGGGCACCATGTTCTTGTTCACTGTGATATCGGCCTTGCCAAGCTCCTTTTCCGCAACCCTTCCGCCGAGGTCTGGGAACTTTGTCCTCAGGTCTATCAGCATGAGATGGTTGTCCGTACCTCCGGATATCACCTTGTATCCTCTTCCTATGAATTCCTTGCACATTGCCTGCGCATTGGAAAGGACCTGCTTCTGATACTCCTTGAACTCGGGCTGGAGAGCCTCGTAGAATGCCACGGCCTTTGCCGCTATGACATGCTCCAGGGGACCGCCCTGCACTCCGGGGAATACGCTTGAGTTCAGCATTGCGCTCATCTTCTTTACTTCCCCCTTCGGAGTTGTTACGCCCCAGGGATTGTCAAAGTCCCTTCCCATGAGGATGATTCCTCCGCGGGGACCCCTTAAGGTCTTGTGGGTCGTGGATGTCACGATGTGGGCGTACTTGACAGGGTTTTTCATGAGACCTGCAGCAATGAGACCTGCGGTGTGCGCCATGTCGATCCACAGGATCGCTCCTACCTTGTCGGCTATCTCTCTCATCCTTTCATAGTCCCACTCGCGGGAATATGCCGATGCTCCACCTATTATGAGCTTTGGCTTCACTTCGAGGGCCTTGCGCTCCATCTCGTCGTAGTCGATGGTGCCGGTCTCCGGATTGAGGCCGTAGGGGACTGCATGGTAGAGTATTCCGGAAGCGTTGACGGGAGATCCGTGCGTGAGGTGTCCGCCCTGCGAGAGGTCGAGCCCCATGAAGGTGTCGCCAGGTTTCAGGCAAGTCATTATGACCGCCATGTTGGCCTGGGCTCCGGAGTGCGGCTGCACGTTGGCGTATTCTGCGTCATACAGGCGGCACAGGCGGTCGATTGCCATCTGCTCAATCTGGTCAACCACTTCGCATCCTCCGTAGTAGCGTTTGCCGGGATATCCTTCTGCATACTTGTTGGTACAGATGGATCCCATCGCTTCGAGAACCTGGTCGGATACGTAGTTCTCGGATGCTATAAGCTCCAGTCCGGAAGACTGTCTCTCCTTCTCCTTTTTGATAAGGTCGAAAATCTGCAGGTCTTGTCTCATGGTAGTCGTTTTGTGTTATGTATATACAAAGATAGAAATTTTTACCTTTGCAGTAACTTTCCTTTGGTGAAAATGGAGAACAGAAAGCTTTTGAATATAGAACTGGACCGGCTTTCGGTGGAGGAGTACCGCCAGAGCCCTCCGTCGGGGATTGTGGTTGTGCTTGACAACATCCGTAGCGCCCACAACGTAGGGTCCGCCTTCAGGACCAGCGACGCCTTCAAGATAGACAGGATCATCCTGTGCGGAATCTGCGCCCTTCCCCCTTCCCCTGAAATCCACAAGGTGGCGCTCGGGGCCGAGAACTCCGTTGCGTGGAAGCACTACGAAGATACCATGGACGCCATTGCCGACCTCCGAAGGGAAGGATACAGGATAGTGAGCGTGGAGCAGACCGTATCGTCGGTAAGCCTCGAGACGTTCCGAAGGGAGGAAGGGGTGAAGTATGCCTTTGTTTTCGGGAACGAGGTGGACGGAGTAAGGCAGGATGTTGTGGACGGGAGCGACTTCTCCCTTGAAATCCCCCAGTGGGGGACCAAGCATTCCCTGAACGTGAGCGTCAGCGTCGGGGTCGTTCTCTGGCAGGCGGTATCGCAGAAGTAGCGTTCCCAAGGCGATTGCCTGTCTACATGAAACACAAGGCCCCGGCTCCGCGAGGAACCGAGGCCCTTATGATATGTGGGAAGTATCCCTATATGTGCATTATCGCCTTTACGGGGGCTATCCGCTCTAGCCTCTCCCTTCCGTCAAGGCCGTCCAGCTCGACAAGGAACAGGAACTCCGTCACCTTGATTCTGAGGTCCCTGCCGCCCTTTCTGATCGTCTGGGCCTCGAGGCTCTTTGCAATGCCCTCGGCGGTTCCGCCGGTTGCAAGAACGTCGTCCAGGATGCATATTTCAATGACTCCGTCCTTCTCCACGCCTGCGGCCAGGTCGGATTTGCGATAGAAGAGATGGTCGGCGCCATATTCCTTGGTTATGGCTATGTCCACAAGGTCGTCTCCGCTGTAGGGGAGCTTTCCCTTCTTTCTGAAGGGGATGATGTTCTGGACGTTGTTATCTCCGACGAGAAGGGGGGCTGCGAAAAGGAAGCCCCTGGCTTCGGGAGCTGCGATGTTGGGTGCGTCAACGTTCTTCTCTATTTCCGCCATGAGGGCCTTGAAGGTCTCCTTGTCCTGGAGGAAGGGGATGATGTCCACGAAATTTATACCCTCCGTGGGGAAGTCCTTGTAGAATTTCAGCACTTTTTCAAACATGGTACCTTGGTTTTTGTTTTGCAGGGCAAAGATACCTATTTCGAAGGACTTTGCCCGTAGAATGGATGTGAAATCGAAGGGCGGAACGCATAAAAATCCCGGCCCCCAGAAAGGAAGCCGGGAAATTCATCTATGCTAAGAGGAAATTCCTACTTTGCCTGCTCGATTGCAGCCTGTGCGGCGGCAAGCCTTGCGATAGGCACCCTGAAAGGTGAGCAGGAAACGTAGTCGATTCCGATCTTGTTGAAGAACTTGATGGAATCGGGGTCTCCGCCGTGCTCTCCGCAGACACCGCACTTGAGCTCGGGCCTCTTCGAGCGTCCCTGCTGCACGCCGTACTCTACGAGCTTGCCTACGCCCTTGGTGTCGATGGTCTGGAACGGGTCGGCATCGAGGAGCTTGTTGCCAAGGTAGTCGCCCATGAAGGTTCCGATGTCATCGCGGGAGAATCCGAATGTCATCTGGGTGAGGTCGTTGGTACCGAAGGAGAAGAACTCTGCGGTACGTGCCATGCGGTCGCCGGTGAGGGCTGCGCGAGGAATCTCGATCATGGTACCGAACTGGTACTTGATGCTCTGTCCGCTCTTTGCCTCTACCTCTGCCTTAACCCTGTCGCAGATGGCTTTCTGGAATGAAAGCTCACGAGCTGAAATGGTAACGGGGATCATGATCTCGGGCATGGGGTTTAGTCCCTGCTTCATGAGGTCGGCGGTAGCTGAGAAGATGGCCCTGTACTGGGTCTCGGCGATCAGAGGGAAGGAGATGTGCAGACGCACGCCCCTGTGTCCCATCATGGGGTTCACTTCGTGAAGGGCCTCGCCCCTCTTTTCAATCTCAGCTACGGTTACGCCAAGCTCGTTTGCGAGCTCCTTCTTCTTATCCTCGGTGCTGGGCACGAACTCGTGAAGAGGAGGGTCGAGAAGGCGGAATACTACCGGCTTGCCATCCATTATCTTGAGTGTGCTCAGAACTGCAGACTTCATGTAGGGCTCTAGCTCTGCGAGGGCTGCCTTCCTTTCGTCGTCTGTGTCGCAGAGGATCATCTTGCGAAGCTTTGCAAGGGGCTTCTCGGAGTTCTTTCCATAGAACATGTGCTCGATACGGAACAGTCCGATTCCCTCTGCGCCGAAGTTCATGGCCTTCTCGGCATCCTCGGGAGTGTCGGCATTTGTCCTTACGCCAAGCTTGCGGTACTTGTCGACCATTGACATGAACTTCACGAAGAGAGGATTCTCGGTTGCGTCCATGGTGTCGATGCGTACATTGTATACAAGGCCCTTTGAGCCGTTGAGGCTAAGCCAGTCGCCTTCCTTGTAGACCTTGGGGTCGGCACCGAAGGTAGCGGTCTTCTTCTCAAGGTTGATCTTCAGGGTGTCGCAGCCTACGATGCAGCACTTGCCCCATCCGCGCGCTACGAGAGCAGCGTGGGAAGTCATTCCTCCACGGGATGTGAGGATTCCGTCGGCGGCCCTCATGCCCTCGATGTCCTCGGGGGATGTCTCCTCACGGAGAAGGATGACCTTGCGGCCTTCCTTGCGGGCGGCCATCGCATCCTCGCTGGTGAATACTATTGTTCCTACAGCTCCACCCGGAGATGCGGGCAGACCCTGTCCAACGACTGTGGCCTTCTTCTCTGAAGAGGGGTCGAGGATGGGGTGGAGAACCTCGTCGAGCTGGCTGGGGGATACCCTCATCACAGCTGTCTTCTCATCAATCATGCCTTCGTCAAGCATGTCCATAGCCATCTGGAGGGCGGCAAGGCCGGTCCTCTTTCCGATACGGCACTGGAGCATCCAGAGGTGTCCCTCCTGGATTGTGAACTCGATGTCCTGCATGTCGTGGAAGTGCTCCTCGAGCCTCTTGCGGATGTCGTCGAGCTCTGCGTATACCTCGGGCATCGCCTTTTCAAGGCTCTGGAGGTCCTTGTTCTTCTCACTCTTGGTGGCCTCGTTCAGGGGGTTCGGGGTGCGGATACCTGCAACCACGTCCTCGCCCTGGGCGTTGATCAGCCACTCGCCGTAGAACTTGTTGTCACCATTGGCAGGGTTGCGTGAGAAGGCGACTCCGGTAGCGGATGTGTCTCCCATGTTTCCGAATACCATGGACTGTACGTTGACGGCTGTTCCCCAGTCATCGGGAATCTTCTCGATCTTCCTGTAGGCGATAGCCCTCTTTCCGTTCCAAGACTTGAACACTCCTCCGATGGAGCCCCACAGCTGTGCCTCGGCACTGTCGGGGAACTCTACGCCAAGGACTTCCTTCACCTTTGCCTTGAACTGCTCGCAGAGGTCCTTGAGTTCTTCGGCGGTGATGTCGGTATCGGAAGCGTATCCCTTCTTCTCCTTAAGCTCGCCCATCATCCTGTCAAGCTGCTGGCGGATTCCCATTCCGTCCTCGGGCTCGATACCCTCGGCCTTCTCCATGACTACGTCCGAGTACATCATGATAAGGCGCCTGTAGGCATCGTATACGAAGCGGGGATTGCCGGTCTTCTTGATCATTCCGGGGAGGGTCGCAGAGCAGAGTCCGATGTTGAGGATGGTGTCCATCATACCCGGCATCGAGGAGCGTGCGCCTGAGCGGCAGCTCACCAGGAGGGGATCTTCGGGGTCGCCAAATCTCTTGCCCATTATCTTTTCGGTCGCCTCCATGGCTTCCTTCACGTCCTTCTTAAGCTGGTCGCTGTATCCTCCGCCAAGGGCGTAGTATTCGGTGCAGCACTCGGTCGTGATGGTGAAACCGGCGGGAACAGGCATTCCCAGCAGCGACATTTCAGCAAGGTTGGCTCCCTTTCCACCAAGGAGCTCCCTCATCTTGCCGTTTCCTTCGGCGGTCTTTCCACCGAAGCGGTAAACTCTTTTCTTGTTTTGGAACATATCTGATTTTATTATGTAATGAATATCCGTTTAATTCACATTGTTCAAAGGAATGCAAATTTAGCTAAAAATTCGCATTGTCATGTTACGATATCATAACAATTTGGAAGCAAGTTCCGAAAGTTCGCTCCTTTCGCCCTTCTTCAGGAACACGTGCTCGAAGAGTTTGACTCCCGCCATCTTGTCACCCAGGTGCGTAAGGCCGTTGGACCACTGGTCCAGATAGGGCTGGTCGATCTGGAAGATGTCTCCGGTGAACACCATCTTTGTGCCTTCCCCTGCACGGGTTATTATGGTCTTAATCTCGTGGGGGGTGAGGTTCTGCGCCTCGTCTATTATGAAGAACACCCTTCCCAGGCTCCTTCCCCTTATGTATGCAAGGGGCGAGATGAGGAGCTTCTCGTTTGTCAGGAAGGTCTCTATCTTCTGATACTCCCTGCTGGAAGGCTTGTACTGGGACTTTATCACCGCAAGGTTGTCCATTAGCGGTTGCAGGAATGGACTCATCTTAGCCGTCTGGCTGCCGGGCAGGAAGCCAATGTCCTGGTTGCCGAGGATAACTGTCGGCCTAGAGAGGATTATCTGGTCGTACTGTCCTTCGACCTCGAGGGCGGATGCCAGCGCCAGGAGAGTCTTTCCGGTACCGGCGCCTCCGGTCAGGGACACGAGCTGTATCTTTGGGTTGAGGCAGGCGTCAAGGGCGAACTTCTGCTCGTTGTTGCGGGGCTTTATTCCGTATGCCGTGCGGCTTCGCACAAGCACGATCTTCTTTCTGTCGGCGTCGTACCTTCCGCAGACGGTTCCGCCTTCGGCCTTGTCCCATTTGAACTTGTAGAGCTGGTTGGCCGACGGCTCGCTCTTGGAGATGCTCTTGTAGTCTATGCAGTTGTCCTGCCCGTAGGCCAGCTTCTGGAGAAGCTCGGGATTGACGCCCTCAAGAGTCTGGACCTCCTTCTGCGCAACCTCCACCTTTTCGTCGGAGATCCTGTCTGTGAAGTAGTCCTGCACCTCGACTCCTATGGCCTTTGCCTTCATTCTGAAGTTGATGTCCTTTGTGACAAGGGCGACAACCCTGTACTTCCCGCCAAGCTTCTTCATCGCCCACAGGGTGGTTGCGAGGATGCGGTGGTCCTGGGTGTCATCGAGGAACAGGTCCTTCATGTCTTCGTCGAAAGGATGGTTCGGCACTACGAAGATGTTTCCCATGTTCTTTCCAAGGGATATTCCGCCGTGTTCAGGATCAAGCTTCCGTCCGTTTGACAGCTTGTCCATCTCCCTCATGAATCCCCTGGCGTTGTAGGAGAGGGTGTCGGATCCCTTTTTGAACTTGTCTACTTCCTCGAGCACTGCCATGGGGATGAGGATGTCATTGTCCTGGAACTTGCGGATCGCCCTGTAGTCGTGAAGGATGATGTTCGTATCCAGGACAAACAGCTTGGGCCTTCTGCCCCTTGCCTGTTCTATTTCCTTTTTCTGCGCTCTAGTCATGTCTGTGTATGATTATGTGATTTTATGCTTCTAGTCCTCTCCTTCTATGGCCTGGCTTTCCATGAGTGCCTGGAGGATTTCGGAAAGGCCGGTGGACTGCTGGGTCCTTACGCTGATGCCTATCCTCGTGGTTGGGTGGCCGATGGGATGATAGGCTACGTCCTGCAGGAGGAATTCGGCGTCTATGTAGTCGAAGTCCGCCGGGCGGATCTCGATTATCGCCCCCGGGACCTCTCCGAAAAGGACCTTCGCGGGGTCGCTCTGCGCATAGCATCTCATCAGGGGGCCTACGTCAATGTTGGCGCCCCTGTTCCCTATCATCTTTCCAAGGGCGGTCAGGAGCCCTCCGTCTGATACGGTAGCGCCGCTTACGACGATTCCGTCCTCGACCATCTCCCTTACGATCTCGTAGCAGTCAAGGAAATAGTCCCAGTCGGGATTCTCCATGGCGAGCCCTCCGCTGAGCCCGCTCACCTGGGATAGGAGGGATCCTCCGAGCCTGAAGGCTCCTGTATCGAACGGAATGTATATGAGCCAGTTGTCCTTCTCTCCGCTAAGGAAGGCGGGGCACTTGCGGATGCGTCCCATCCTGGGGGAGCTTTCCTCGAAGGGAAGTTCACTGAAAAAGCTCTGCTCCTCTTCTTCATCGTCCATGACGGCTTCCTCCTCCCTGTCTTTGCGGGGAAGCCTCGCCTTTATCGAAAGAGTTCCGTCTCCATCGGCGTAGAGAAAGTCGCACATCTTCACTCCGAGATAGTCTGTGCTCTCGCACAGGACCTCCACGCTTCTGTAGAACGCGGCCATGGCCCCCACCTTTGAAGAGTCCCATTTCCACTGGGGCTCTATGGCGAGGTTCCCAAGGCGGAAATGCCCGCTTTTCCAGATCGCGTCGATGAGCGCTGTCGCAAGGGCGGAGCGTGTGGCGCTTTCGGCGTACTCGGGAGGGATGACCCTCGGAAGGGGAGCCTTCACGGTAAGTGAAAGGTACTTTTTAAGGGCCTTTGGGTCGTAGAGGACCGGAGAAGGGTCGGGGTCGATGCTCTCATCCATTATGCTATCCGAAGGAGCGGATTCCCGGGGAGGGATGCCGCAGGACTGCTGCAGCATCTGCTCAGGGGTGAGGTCCATCCGTACACCGTCTATGATGTATTGTGAAGTGAGGGCTTTGTGCGCTACTCTCATTGGCTTTTCTCTCTTATGCGTCCCCAAATTTAGGGAAAAAGCATTTTTTTTGCAAGAGCAGACACCTCGAGGTCCTCCCCATGGCTCAGAGGTTCCGACCATTTGGAAAGCGCATGGGCGCCGCCGCCTTCGTTTGGAGTGTTTTTTGCGGTATGCTTTTCGTTCCACAAATTTACGAGCCAATGTTTTCACAGGATAGCTACTCCAGGGAGCTTGAAACTCTTTTCAGAAGGTTCCCATCCGTGCAGAAGTCCTCTTTCCAGACGGCTTACAAGCCAGGTCTTGAGAGGATGGAAGCCTTTGACCGCCTGATTGGAAGCCCTTCGAAGAAATTCCGCTCCATCCACATAGCCGGCACAAACGGAAAGGGTTCCGTTGCCAACATGGTCTGCTCCGCCCTCTGCGGCGCGGGATACCATGCGGGACTGTATACGTCTCCCCATATCGAGGACTTCAGGGAAAGGATAAGGGTGGACGGAGAGATCCCTTCAAAGGAGTTCGTGTATGATTTCATACAGAAGTGGAAGAAGGACTTTGAAAGGCTTGACCTTTCATTCTTCGAGATAACCACCGGAATGGCTTTCTCGTGGTTCGCTTCCTGCGAGGTCGATGCCGCCGTAGTGGAGGTGGGGCTAGGAGGAAGGCTTGACAGCACGAACATCCTCACTCCCGAAGTGTCAGTGGTGACTTCCATCGGCCTTGACCACATGCAGTATCTTGGAAACACGCTTTCCGAGATAGCCGCCGAAAAGGCCGGGATATTCAAAAGGGGAGTCCCCGCAGTCGTGGGAGAAGTGCTTCCAGAGACTCGGAAAGTGTTTGAGAAGAAGGCTTTCCAGATGAGTTCTAAGCTTGTGGTCGCATCCGAGACGAGCCAGCACCTTTGGGACAGGAAGGATGAAATCCTATCTCGGATGGACCTTCAGGGGCCAAGCCAGGGAAAGAACCTCAGGACCGTGCTCTGCACCCTCGATGCCATAAGGGATGCCTTTCCTCTGCTTTCGGATGACAAAAAAGTAATGGATGCAATAGAGCATACCGCCTCCCGTATGCATTTTCACGGACGATGGGAAAGGGTGTCTGTCAACCCACAGGTGATCTGTGACTTAGGACACAACGCTCCGGCCCTCAGGGACAATTTCTCCCGTCTTGGGTCCATGCTCGAGAGCGGGGAGTGCACTTCGCTTGTCATATTATATGGTATCATGGCCGACAAGGATCTCGGTGCGATACTTCCCCTTATGCCCAAAAAGGCGAGCTGGGTTCTTGTCAGTCCCGCCACTTCAAGGGCCCTTCCTTCGGATGAGCTTCTTTCAAGATGCCGCGCCTACTGGTCGGAGAACGGATTTGACACGGCCATGCTTGAGGACGGAGGCTCTGTTTCCGATGGGCTTGAGATTGCTCTTTCAAAGGCCTCCCTTGACGGGGAAAGGCCTCTTGTATATGCAGGCGGAAGCACCTTCGTGGTATCGGAGGTCATAAAGGCCCTGGGGCTTGAAAAAGGCCTGGAGTCGTAGGCTCCTCTGTTGCAAAATCCCCCGCAAATCCGTAATTTCGTAAATCCCCCTACAGCTGGATATGAAAAAGACACTAACCATAGCAATGACACTCGCGGTGGCAGCGTTTGCCGCCATTTCAATAAGAGCTAGCATGAGACCGTTCAGGATTTTCCCGTCCTCTGAAGATGAGCACGGGCACTACTATTCTTCCCTTTGGCAGGAGTATTACGAGGCCCATAGGAAAGACCGTCCGCAGGTGATGAAGGACGCCCTTGAAAAGATAAAGAAAGTTTCCAGGGAGGAACGTCGCCCATGGGATTTCTGGGACGCCGCCAGAAAGTACGCCGATGTGAGGGCTTCCATAAACTGGAAGGACCGCAGTGCGGCCAAGGCTGACCTTAAAAAGGAGATCGAGGAGTTTGACGAGCCGGTTACGAACTTCGAGTTGGCCCGCACGGGAGGTTCTGCGGCCGCTTTTGACTACGCCGTCAAGGACGAGGGCAGGCTGCGCTCTTCTTCCAATCCGGCATTCTGGAAGGAGAACTCCTCTGTAGCCAGTCAGATGGGCGGAACTCTTCCGAAGTATATCCGTAATGACTACGAATACGCCCTCTGGGCGCTCGGGCGCTTTGAAAGGACAGTAGAAAAAGATGGTGTGAAGACCGTCACCAGGACAAGGGACCTTCTCTCAAAGGAGGTATCCGGCAGATATCCCGAAGGAGGTTGGCTGGAGTACCTCTGCGCAAAGGACGTGAAGGTCGAGGACTCCTCCAATCCCGTTGAAAGGAAAGCCGCCCTTGAAAAGGTGTATGAAAGCTACATGGGAAAGGCCATTGGATTCTATCCGCGGAGGGACCTTCTCGACATGAAGAAGGATTCCCTCGACAGGGTGGAAGGAACTTCGAAGGACTACGAGAATCTCTATGAAGAGCTAAAGGCTTTCGAAAGGGAGAGGAAGGCTCTTTCCGGAGCGGAGGGTGAAATCGCTTCCGGCTGCTCGGCGCAGGGACTTCTCGACAATCTGAATGACAAGGCCCTCAGGGTGAGCTCGACTTCAAGCAAGGCCACCGTATGGTTCAGGAACCTTCCTTCTGCGAAGCTTACCATATACAGCGGCTCGAAGAAATGCCACTCGTTTACTGTCACAAATCCGGTGCGCAGCTTCTATCGCATGGACAAGGTGGAAGTAGACCTTCCGCCCCTGGATGACGGAGAGTATCAGGTGAAGGTGGAGAACGGAGATGTAGAGGCCGCCGACTACGTCAGCAGGTTCACCCTCTCCCTTGCCCAGCGCACTTCAAGCGATGGATTGGGCGTGTATGTGACGGATTTTGAGAGCGGGGAGCCGCTTTCGGAAGCTGAGCTCGTGCTTGCCAAGAACGGAAACGAACTGACAAGGACACATATTTCTCTCGGGGAAGGGTTTACGACGGTTCCCGCCTCCTTCTCGGGGAAGATGCAGAAGGACAAGTGGCATCAGATGTACGCCTGCACAAGACGCTCAGACGGTACGCTTAGAAGGAGCCCCGACCTTGGTTTCGAATATGATAGCAATCTAGGCAATCCGGTACCGAAGGTGCATAATTACACCCTCCTCTATACTGACAGGGGAGCGTACCAGCCCGGCGATACGGTCTATTTCAAGGGCATACTATACAGTGGCAACCTCATCGACAATGCCAGCTGCGCAGGCTTAGGAAAGGGTGTGAGTGTGAAGCTCATCGATACGGAAGGCAAAGAACTAGAAAACAGGACTTTCACCACAAACGAGTTCGGCTCCATAAACGGGGAGTTCGCAATTCCCTCCGAGATAAGGGGCGGAATGTTCCACCTCTGCCTTGAGAGCGAGGGCTACGATGAGTCCACCAGGTATGTGAGGGTGGACCAGTATGTCCTGCCGACTTTCTCCGTATCGCTTTCTCCCATAGACAAGCTCTATCTGCCGGGTGACGAAGTGGAGATAGACGGAAAGGTGGATACCTATTCAGGACACGGATTTTCCGGCGGAAAGGTAAGCTACAGGGTGTCAAAGGGAGGGACCGAGATAGAGTCCGGGACGCTTTCTCCGGATGCGGACGGCTCTTTCACCGTAAGGTTCAGGACCATTCCTGGTGAAAGCCAGTACTACAACGTGCAGATTACGGTCGTCGACGGAACCGGTGAGACGCAGGAGGCGGACCGCGGACTTTTCGTCTCCACAAGGATAAGGACCGACATCTCCCTTGAAAACACCGACGATGCGAGGGTGAACATCCCCTTTGATAAGAAGAAGGATGAAGACGGAGTGTCTTCCCCCGCCCGGAGGATGTCATCCATAGTGCGCAGAAGGACATCTGACTACGTGCAGGTCGTAAAGGGTGATACTGCGGTATTTACGATATCATGCCTCAATAATGACGGGAAGGCTGTCCCGGTCGATGTGTCATACCGGATATCGGATGAAAAGGACACTCAGATGGAGGCTGGAACGGTTCCATCTGGAGCGAAGAAGGAGGTCAGCCTTGGATCCTATCCTGACGGGCTCTATATGGTTGAGGCTTCTTGCAGCGTGCCTTACGGGAGCGAGACTCTTTCCGATACGGCATACCTCAGGTTCCTCAAGGTGTCACCAGATTCCAGGAACCTTCCTACCAAGGCGAAGAGCTTCTTCAGGTGCGGCGAGACCACACTTGAGACCGGAGATGGGATAATGATGCAGTTCGGCGCTTCGGATGACGCCCCTATCTGGGCCGTAGTGGAGCTCTACGGGGACAACAGCACCATCCTTGAAAGGAAGGCGGTGCACCTTGACTGCCGGAATGGAGGGGACAGCTGCCTTGAGATACTGTCGTATCCTTACCTTGCGTCCTATCCTGACGCAGTGTCACTGAGAGTGTTCTACTTCAAGGACTCCTCTAGCGAGGAATATGAAAGGACATTCAGAAGGCGCAGGCATAACCTGGACCTTCCGCTCGAGTTCTCTTCGTTCGAGGACAAGGTCAACCCTTCGAGCACATACACCTTCCGCCTCAGGACGGAGAGCAACGCCGAGGTGCTTGCCGCAATATTCGACAAGTCCACGGAAAGGATAATGGGCAATCCCTGGAGGAAGGTCACCATGCATGACTTCAACATAGCGGACGTGCCGATTCGCTCGGCAGCCGGACATGTGGACCAGAGGCATGTTGCCATGTATTCCAGTGCAAACGGGCCGCTCCTTGGAGGCGCAAGAAACGCAAGGATCATGATGGCAAAGAGCACCGCCAGCCTGGACTCGGATGACATGATGGTGGAAGAGGCTGCGATGGATGCGGCCGCCCCCATGGCGTCGATGGCCGTGGAGGACGAAGCCATAACGGAAGGTGAAGGGGCTGATGCTTCAATAGATGTAAGGGAGGACTTCTCTTCCACGATAGCCTTCCTTCCAACCCTTAGGTCGGATTCGGAAGGGAATGTAGACATCGAATTTACCACATCGGACAAGCTCTCCACCTACATAGTGTCGCTCTATGCGCATACCAAGGGAATGAAGAACGCCACCCTGAGACGTGAGATGGTGGTGAGCATCCCTGCAAAGGTGGCGGTAGTGGAGCCAAGGGTGCTCTACTGCGGAGATACCTTCAACCTCTCTGCCACGGTGTCAAATTCCGAGCAGAGGCCCCTTTCCGGAAAACTTACCGTATACCAGTATGACGGAAAGGACTACAGGAACTCTTCTCCAGTGAAGGTGGTATCAAGGAATGTTACCGTTCCCGCCGGCGGAAGCATAGCCGAGGAAATCCCTGTCGATGTTCCCTCCAAGGCAGGGGACATGGGACTAAAGGTCGTGTTTGGCGGCGAAGAGGGATTCTCGGACGCACTGTTTGTGAGCGTACCTGTCAGGGAGGCAGTCCAGACCGTAAAGGAGGCGCACTCTGCAGTCGTGCTTGCAGGCTCCGACAAGCAGGCTCTCCTTGATGACATTCGAAGATGTTTTGTGAACGTGTCTGCGGACGAGGCCGCCTATCGCGAAATCTCGATAGAGGACATGATAAGGGAGGCCATTCCAAAGAGCGTGGATCCAAAGGCGGAAGACATACTCTCCCTTACGGAGGCATACTACATGAGGCTTGTCGCCGGCAGGCTAAGCGAGAAAGTCTCCTTTGAAATGCCAACTGAAAAGCTTGTGGAGAAGATTCTCGCCCACAGGAATTCAGATGGAGGATTCGCATGGTTCGAGGGAATGGGCTCATCGCCGGTGCTTACCGCCGTCATTCTCGAGCGCAATGCCAAGGCAGGAGGAAAGATGGACCTGACATCTTCCGTGAAGTACCTTGACAAGAACCAGTTCGACTATGAAAGGCCGTACTGGTGCGGAGGTCTTTCCACTGCTCAGTATCTTTTGGTTCGCAGCCTTTACTCCAGCGTTCCTTTCAGCGTAAAGCAGTGGGGCGTGCCCTCGGTGTTTGACAAGAGAATGAAGGAATTCAAAAAGTATGTGAACGAATATCTTGTCCCGCAGAAGGAGAGGGGGCTCAACGGAAAAATATTCGCGAAGGCCCGGAGGCTGAGGACTCTTGACAATCTGCTCCGGTACGAAGGCGGAGTGGAGCTTGCAAGGAACTGGGGGATAACCCTTTCTTCGCAGAAGAAGCTGAAGGAGTCCCTTGACGATGACGTTGCATCGCTCCTTGAGTATGCGGTAGCTCATCGCGACGGAGGCATGTACTATCCCAATGCGGTCATGCCCTTCAGGGGGCTTCTTGAGAGCGAGGCGTATGCACATTCTCTTCTATGCGACCTGATGGGTACGTACTCGTCCGAGCACCAGAGCGCGAATGGGGAATCTGCCGGAAAGATCGCGGATGGCATACGCGTATGGCTCATGCTGCAGAAGGAGACCCAGCAGTGGGATGCCGAACCGGCGTTCGTAGATGCGATAGCTTCGGTGCTTTCCGGAGGAGAAGATGTGCTCTCGACCCATGTGATACTGATGGAAGCGACCTACCAGAAACCTTTCCGTGAAATAAGGGAGGCAGGAAACGGCTTTACCATAAGCCGTAAGTTCTATCGCGAAGTTACAGGTGAGGACTCGAAGATAAAGACAGAGGAAATAGTTCCCGGCACCATTCTTCACAAGGGGGACAGGATAAGGATAGAATACTCTGTATGGAACCAGGAAAACAGGAGTTTCGTGCGTCTGAGGGCTCCAAGGGAGGCTGCACTCATGCCGGTCAACCAGCTTTCCGGACACTACGGGTGGGGATTCAGGCCGATATCCGTCCGCGGCATGTTCAATGTCCAGCCATTCGGATACAGGGATGTGCGCTCAGACCATACGGACTTCTATTTCGATACGTATCCGGAGGAGAACACCTCTGTAGTGGAGGAATTCCATGTTACGCAGGACGGAGTATTCAGCGCTCCGGTAGTCGAGATCGAGTCCCTGTATGCACCCCATTACAGGGCGAATGGTAGCTATTGGGGAGAATTGAATGTTAACTAAGTACTGGTTTTTTAAGGTTTAATGCTTATATTTGTAAAAATATTACAAATAGGAGGTTGGAATGGTCTTAAAAATAGAATTAGAGAATTTTTTCTCTATAAGGGACAGAATAATCATAGATTTCAGGGCTGCGACTCTGAATAATTCTGTCGCCAGGTCGCTTTCAGGGAACATCATTGATTTGAATGGGAGGAAAGTCCTAAAGACGATTGGTCTTTTCGGCCCCAATGCGTCAGGGAAATCGAATATTGTAAAGGCGATATCCTTCTGTCGGAATCTGATACTCCATTCCCATTTGCTGAGCGGAGGGGAAAAGTTCAATTTTACACCGTTCAAATATGACGGATGTGAAAAAAAAGCGAGTTCTTTTCTCGTAGACTTCATTTGTGGTGATGTAGAATATGAGTACTCGTTTTCGCTTACAAGAGAGAAGATCCTGGCAGAGGCACTTTTCTTCTATCCTAATGGTAGAAGGTCCAAGGTCTTTGCACGCGGGGGTGTTGACGGAAGAGAATATAGTTTTGGCTCTGGCTATGTCAGCAAGCCTTCGGATGTCATCGAGAGCTGTACGGAAAAGAATCTTTTTCTAAGCAGGGCAAACTCCATGAACCGGGAGGTTGCAAGGAAAGTATACAATTACTTTCTTGATGAATTCTCTGTCGGTCTGGTTCCGGTTGGGGAATTGAGCGTCGAAAAGGTTTTCAATGACTATAAGCCGCTTATCTTAAAAGCCTTGTCTGTATGCGATAGTGATATCGTCGATATGTTTCTGAAAAAGGAAAAATACATACAGCCACCTATGATAACGGGGCAGGGCACTCAGTTGGTAGGTGGGGCGGAAGTGGAAAGACTTCGCTATGAAACAGTGCACAGACGTTCCGGAGACGTGCGGTTTGACCTTGATACCGAAGAGTCAAGCGGAACGAGGAAACTATTTGAAATATTCCTTGGCATGCTCGAATGTGTGCGTTTTGACAAGTCTTTGTTTCTCGATGAGTTTGATGCCGGATTGCACACCACACTTGCGGAATTCCTGCTGGATCTCGTGCATGCATCCCGTTCATCTCAGCTTCTGTTCACATCTCACAATACCAATTTGATTGATGTCAACAAGTTAAGAAGGGATCAGATCTTGTTTGTAAACAAAAGGGATGATGGTTCGACAGACGTATATTCCCTATACGACTTCAAGGACTTCAGGGAGACAATGGATTCTGAGAAAGGATATCTCCAGGGAAGGTTTGATGCGATTCCTTATGTGGACACATCTGTTGCTAGCATTAGACAACTGCTTGGTTATTAACTGATATGGGTAGTACTAGACAAAAGATGCCACCTAGAAAAATGAAGCCAGTTTTTCTGGTGGTGTGTGAAGGCGAAACCGAAGAGACATATGTCGACTTTCTGAGAGGTTATTTCCGTTCGCCAATAAAGATATTATCCAGGATTGCAGGAACGTAGATTTCTCCGAAACTTGTGGTAAGGCACGCTAAGGCTCTGAAAATTTCTACGGCAGATTCGGTAAAGACATTTCTGATGTATGATATGGATGTGTCAGCTGTCAATTCTAGGATAGAGCAATGCCGTGATTCTACTAAATTGCTTAGTAATCCGTGCTTTGAAGTTTGGATACTACTACATGAGATGGAGCGGATAGGACCTTTGACTACGAATGAATGTGTGACAAAGCTAAGGAGAACAGGTGTCTGGAAGAATTATTCAAAAGGAGAGTTCACAAACGCTCAGAGGTCTGTATTAGTTAGTAATATGGAAGATGCAATATGTCGTGCAGAAGCTCTAGAAGCTTATGCAAATCCGTCTTCGACAGTATACCTTCTTATAAAAGAGATAAGACGTGGGATGCCCTGATTGATAGGATTTCAGCCGTACAGGCCATGGAAAACGAAAAAAACTCAAAAAAAGTTTGCACATTCAAAAAAAGGACTTATCTTTGCAATCCCGTTTGGAAATAACGGTTGCTTTAGGGAGCATAGCTCAGTTGGTTCAGAGCGTCTGCCTTACAAGCAGAGGGTCGGGGGTTCGACTCCCTCTGCTCCCACTAAAAAAATGAGGTCGCTGAAAAGCGACCTTTTTTTTGTTTTGCTTTTCCTGATGGATGCTTTACGCGTAATGTCCTATTTGACAATACTCATCTGCCAGAAATATATGCTGTAAAGAATCTGATATCATATGACTAATAAATTTTTAGAACAGTTAGTCTTAGACTATGGAAAAAATTATTTTGAATGACATTGTCCCATTCATGGCTGTTCATCCGGGAGAACTCCTAAAAGATGAGCTGGAGGCACGGAAGATCTCCAAAAAAGAATTTTCCGAAGCTACGGGTCAGAGCAAATCATCTCTTGGAAAGATTCTTAAAGGGAAGATAGATGTGGATGGTAAGTATGCTGCAGCATTTGAAAAACAGCTGGGAATACCTTCTTCTTTCTGGGTTAAAATGCAGGAAAGCTATGAGAAAGACTGCGTTGATATTGCGATACGTAAAAAGATGAATACGGCGGCAGACTGCTGGTTTGCAATCGCAAAGAAATTATTCAATGTCAAATATCTTCTAAAGCGATTTGATATTGATGGGTACTATTCATACAATAATCTCGAAGCATTGAAAAATGTGCTTGGACTGGACCCTCTTTCGAAGCTGTATGATCTAGCCTTGATGCAGACTGCATTCGATAAAAAAGAGCAGTCGGCCATAGACGAAAGAAATCTCCG
>Ga0181612_154779_pt1 | contig 37374 bp, 25 predicted proteins | sample HoacroProtozoa21_FD_119630 | JGI IMG/M metagenome (GOLD analysis project Ga0181612, IMG submission 119630) | Hoatzin crop microbial communities from Cojedes, Venezuel. Combined Assembly of Gp0051906, Gp0051904, Gp0051908
AAAAATGTTTGTGTGTTTTGTATCCCAGCGGGAAGGAAAGGCCCACTGTCTGTATTGAGACTGGCTGTTGACTCTGGATGCAGACACTTTACAGCCTATGCAAATCCCTGTAGGAGTAACTACAAGCAAACTCCCTCCTGAGATTATCATTCTTATCCTCGCTCTTCTCGTATGGTTTCAAATAATCTAAACTAATATTTCTTTATTCTCAGCTGTCTTTTCGCTTATTGTTTACACAATCCAATCCCCATTTCTAACCTCAGCGCACAGCCACAATTGCTCCCTCACTTGCATACAGTCTATGTGCTTCAACATCTAGGGCTGTTTTGTACACGGATTATTCCTGTAGACAACATCCAGAGCAGACGGCGTTTAACTAATTGGCCAGTGATGTCAGTGCATCACCAAGACTGAATTCCTGTCTTAAGCAAATCCACCACACTAAGTCAACTGGACTTGGTTCTATAGTATTTCTCTGACCACTAATTCTCTGCTAAGCCAACGAAAGTCTGCAAATGAGCAGAATATATTCAAATGGTGTAAGAGCAGAATGCTAAGAGGAATGTTAGCGGAGGGTCTGCACAGGAGTAGGTGCAAACAGATTGTGCTTGGGAGGGAGTAAAGGCAAGCCCCTTTGTAAAACCAGCCAGCAGCTCAGCACGCTCCAGCATCTAGCTCAGGCAAACCCCTTGCAAGCAGGGCAACACGTGCCTGCATGTGCGTGCACAGAGGTGTGAGTGTGTAAGCAAGGCTTTGGATTGTGCACACATGCAAGACAGCCAAGAGTATGTATGCAAAGGAACCAGCGTGTGTGTGTGTGTGTAAGAGATAAAAACATGAGCTGGAATTCCACCCCCTCCTTCCTCCCCATGTTTCTAATAACCTCCCATCCCTATCCATCATCGCCACATTCCTACACTCAAGGAGGCATAAATTAACTACTTTTGCAGTTCATGTCCAACTACGTAGCCGCAGGCAGCAGACCCAACAGTTACCAGGTCAAAATAGTTTTCAGTTATTGTGCTGGACTAGGCTGACTCCCCCCTGCTGCCGCGGCTGCTTTGTTATCAGCCCAGACTATCTGACCCAACGCAATCTGCGAGCATTGCTTACACTTCTCAAGGTTATGTGGGTCCCCTGATAGAGGACATAATGTCTGTCACATGGGCTCGTGCCAGAGAGAGCCAAAGAGCCCAGCCTTCCCAGCACTGCCAAACTCGCATTTCAAAGACGTGAGTGCAGTCTTGGAAAGGGATCAAAGCCTTTCCAACTGTCATTAGAATATTTCCTTTATGCATCTCTCCGTGAGTGCCAGCAACGTATTTCATAAAATTCATTGGCTCGAGATGGTACCTCCAATACAAACCTGAATGGGGGAACTGTCAGGGCAAGTCTATGTGGAAAACAAAACAAAACCCAAAGCACAACAAAACACATGTAATTCCTGTAATGGAAAAAACACACGATGCTGTGAGCATGCCTTGCTCGAGAAAGCCTAATGAGCCTATTAGTGCATCATAAAAGGTCTCCTCTGCTGGAATCTGTTTTAGACATAGAAATTCTACGGGCTGTTTAAGGCCATTTGGGACACCAAATCATATCAGGCCATGTGCACACTCCCACCCAGATCTTTTCATCGACTTATTTGTCCAACGCACAGCTTCAGTTTGTTTTTTTTGTTCTCTGCAGTGCAAATAGCCCTCTGAAACTGCACCACACAGCAGTTCGCCCGTATCCGGCAAGCCCCAGACCTCAACCAGTAACACATATCCTGTACAGCGCTCCAGTTTCAGCCTAATGGAGCCTTGAGCTCATCCAGCAGCGTCTCTCCACCGCCCTGCCCACCCTGGCAGTCACACAAGCCACCATCCCCGGGCTCGTCTGTCAAGCCCGTTTGCGCTGTGGCTTCGCCGCAACAGGACTCGTCCCTGACCGGTGAGGTGAAGCCCCCGGCCCCAGGGCCACTGCGAGCAGCTCCCTTCTGCTGGCCCTCAGCTCCAGAGCCAAATCCAGCCACAGCTCCCTGCCACTTAGCTACAAACACATTTGACAATGGCTTTTAAACTCGGCTGGTATCAAGACTAATAGTGTTAAATCTGGCCGTGGTGACTAGAGTCGAACAGCTTTGTAACCGGTTTGGAAACTCTTCCTCCCCCATTTTCTTCCAGGTCAGAATGTGGCTTTCCTGTGTTTCCCCAAGGTGGTTGGGGTGCAGCCTCTTGGTGGTTGTTTTTGCAAGGAACACGGAGCAGTTCAGCCCTTATTGTTAGGAAATGTTTTCTGCTGTTTGCTTTGACTTATTCTCTACTTGACTTTGTTTTGCTTTTTTCCTTCAAAGACAAGTGTCGCTTTAGAGCAAGAAAACAAACAGGGTACTTAAGGGATTATTTGCAATACCCCACCCAAACACAGAGTAGGAACTTTGCTATCTGCTCACTATGGAGTATGGTCTCCAACTGCCTGATGAATGTGTCAGGAATAAAAGGCACTGCATTTCGTCATTAAAAAACAAAATAAAACAAAAAAAAAAAAAACTGCCAGCATCTTTTGAATGGGGAAGTCAGCCTGGAAAAGTCTCCATTTTATGTCTCGACATACAGTGCCCCACCCTTTACCTAGCAGGTTCAGGCTATGACAGGACAGAGTAAATCTGCTGGAATCAGAGGGACCCAGTACACCACTATCCTTCCCAAGGATCCTCTATTCTGCTTTCATTTGGTGCTCGCAAAAGAGCTGTCAGCCCAGCTTAAACCATGGTATACAGTTCAGCAGGCAAAGAGAAAGCTTTTCTGGACAGCCCTGCCAACACTCGCCGGCAGCCTGTGGCAGATCCAGATGTGGTTCCCAGCACGGAGCGGCTGAGATGTCTCCGTGGTGTTCCCTCGGTCCCTCCAGCTCTGATCTCGGCCCTGCGATTGACGCTACCTCCTTAGAGCAGCAAAGACCGCAGCAGCCGGCGTATGGACAGGCACTCACCAACTGCCTGTCCCGTCTGTCCAACCGACATGGGGGGCCCAAGGTTGTGGGGTGCAGTGTCCACCCAGAGATTTTCAATACCTGCAGTGAACAGCAAGGGTGGTTTTGAGATAAATGATGTTCTTCCTGAAGATAATGGCAAGACCTGTGACTTCAGCAGCTCTGAAAGCTGGTCTTGAAATGGGGCCATTTGGCAGATGCGCACAATTGTAATTTAGCTTTTCCCCCTGTGATTTCTCAGTGTTGGGCAGTTCGACATGGAACTCTCCTTCGGAGACGCAGGGGTGAGGCCAGTGCATAAGCTGCCTTTTGCCTTCTGTCAGCGAGTCACAGAAAAACAAGTCTAGCAAGGGTGACCAGAGACCATCACTGCTAGCCCTCCACCCCAAAGCAGGGGCATCTCTGTGTGTCACAACAAGCAAACTTCTATTCTGCTCACACTTAAGACCGCACCGGACAAGGACTCTGCCACTGCCCCAGCGACCTGCATCCCATGTTCCAATACCTTTACGGTCAGGAGGTTTTTCCGAAGGTCTGCCCGGATCTTTTTGCTGCAACAGATGTGCATGACTATTTGTGCCGTTCCCTACAGACAGGGAGATTACATGATTCCCTTCTGCTTTACCAAACCTCTTACTTATTTGAAAGCTTATTGTATCTCCCGTAAACCATCTCATTTTCAGGCTGAAACTACCTTATTTCTTCAGCCTCTCCCCACTGGTTATATTTTTTAAGACCTCCGGTCATTTCTGATGCTCTCATCTGCACTCTCCACATCGTTCTCAAAGGCAGGTCATCAAAAGAGGACACAGTCCTCAAGCTGAGAGCTTATCAGTGCTATGTAACTGCTACATTCGTCCTGCCTATCACCTCCAACATGACATAAAGTACACAGCAGAGATTTCAGACCTACAAGCATTTCTAACATTTTCTCTTCTTTTTTGCCTAAAGTGCTACAAGTCTATCAAAAACCTGAACAAAAAAAGACAGCCTACAAACCCTCTTTAGCAGTGGATTTGCAATAAAATTTTTGTCTGACCTGATGTTAAAGATCTGCCTTTGCTAGCAAATTTAATTTTGCTCCTCATTTCAGACGGATTGCCATAAATCATGTGAAGCAGGAAGCGTGCTTCATCTACATTTAGTTTAGTGTTAATTTAAGACACTAGTGTAAGTGTGGTAAAAGTCATGATAATTTATTGATAAAGGTATAAATCTTTCAGTGATTGGGACAGAGCCTGAAATAGAGCGGAGCCAGAATATTACAACTGAAAGGCTTCAAGTCCCGATTTAGATCCAGATCACTGCCTGTGTTCACACTGAAATCCAAATGTGCAACTGTAATCCCAACCGCATCCAAACCAGGTAGTCACTAGGTCATGTCCACAAGCATAAATTGCAGACACTGGCAGCACATGTAGGCTTGGCAGCTTTTAAAGAATTTTGGTGTATCCGCTGCAGCAAAATGTCCTCTACAGCCCCCAAATCTATCTCCTGTCACAAGAAAGTAGGAATGTTTTGGCAAGAAAAATAATAATGATAAGGATCCAAGAAAAGACACTTAGGATAACTGTTCAAATATAAAACCAGCTTCATGGGTAGGTTTGGTCGCCTGTGCTGAACTCTGTCTCACTCTCTGTGATGCTGCTCGTGCATTCAGGTGAGCTGGTTCAAGATGGATGAGGCTTTTTACATCAGAGGCAGGTCCCACAGTTAAGACCAACCCTAAGCAACACATACTACAAAAAAAAAAGGCCACGTGGCTACAAAAGTCTGGGTGTTCGTTGATCCTAGGGTGCCCTCTTTTCCAAATTGAATTAATTCTACCATTATGCTGGTGACTCAGGCTTTACTCACCTTTTGTAAAAAAATTATTAAAGAAAAATTACAGAAAGAAAATAAGAATTTTACTGTGCAAAATACGGAACCCTTTGGGTTTGGGTTTTCTTTATCCTGTAACGGAGACTGAGAGCAGCTCCTTGGTCTAAAGCAGAGAATTTTTACAATTGTCAAGTCACCAGGTTCATTTGTTTTGCTTTGAAACGCTGGCTTTCTAGCAGGACAGTCCTAGAAATAAGGACATTTCTACTGCAACATTTTGCACTATAAATCCATAGGACTGCAAGGAAAAAAAATACCCCATACACAAAGTGTTTGCTACTAAGTTCTAAAAGTCAGTATTATCATCTACGGAACCCTAATGGTGCATCCCTGCTCAGCCCTGTCTGACTTGCTCATCAAAGAGCATGAACAAATGATACAGCTTTATTTCATGCAATTGCTTATAGGTAACTTCTGGGTGTTGTAAATACGCTGCCTACTTAATGGGCTGAACCACAGCCACAGGCTGGAACAGCCCTGATGGTTGGACTGCTCCAGACCGAGCTCGGGCTCCTCTTTTGCTTTGGTTGATGTGAGCTTGCACTTTGAGCCAACTTCTGTTCTCACTGGGACGCACACAAGTATCAGCTCTGACTGTGATGTGTTCGCTCCAGTATAAATCCAGAGCTGGTCAGAGCAAAATTTGATTCTCAAAGTGCAGCTTCAGGTTCAAATCCAAAATCTCAAAAGAAACCTCACATGAAACGACCAATTTTTGCCCAATTTCTGGCCAACACAACTTTCTTTTTTAAGGAGGGAGGCGGGTTTCCTCAGATCTCCACACGGATTCTCTCAAAGGTTTGTGAATCCTTGCCAAATCCTTCACAAACCTGGGCTGAGGTTCAGAAATACAGTGAAAACAGATTTATTTTTTTTTTTTCCCCCCGGCAATTTTGCTGCTGGTTCTGGCCAGGATAAGAAAGAGTAGAGGCTCAGGGAAAAAGAATGGGGAAAAAGATGATGCAAAAATTTTCAAATGTCAAGCATGTTCTGTCTGAGCTCTGGGAAAAAATTTGGGGTGGCTGTTAACACACAAAAAATTATTTGTTCCCTCTCTGCCCTTTATTCCTCCCAGGTGTTACTGCCCACTTCTTTACCAGAGAGCCCACCTTTGCACAACCTTTCTGCAGATTTATAAAGAGCTGCAGTGTTGCGGACGATAAATATGAGGTCACTGAGCCTTCTTCCTCTGCAAGGTCTACGGCCAAGAGCGGAGTAACATTTCGAGTTCACTTGTGCAGCAAGAACTGAAAACCCTCATTTCCTCGCACAACCATAAAAAATAATTAAGCGAACCAACTACACAGAACTAGGGAAAGCTATGCTGGCTGGCCAACTTGCAGGAAGAAAAAAGCAAACACAGGGAAAGCCTTGGCAAAGAGAATTGTGATCTTACTGCACAATTAACTTCTGAGACAGGGAGTAGGATTCTAGCACGGAACATTTCAAGATGCATCTCTTGAAAACAGCAAAGCATTCAAAGCGTGCATGCACATTTCACAGACCTTTGAAATCAGCAACACTGGCAGGTTTATTTGTTTTGATTGTCTCTTTTACTTTCTTTTACTACTTCGGGATTTTTTTCTCTCCCCTCTTCAAGACTAGAGCCAAATGACCCATGAGAAATGTACTGTAATTCGTCTCTTATCCACCCCTCATCTCCATCTGATATTCCCTCTGCCCTGGTTACCCTGATGTTTTTCCAGACTCTACAGGCTGAACCATTGTAACAAGGAGAAAAGTCAAACGATAAAGAAAGAAGTGGCGTAAGGATATTTTCAGGAACCCGTTCTGTTGAAACACATTTCCTTTGCCGCTTTTCTGAAAACCTCTTTCGGCTCCAGCAAACCTCATTCACATATACTGGAGAATTTAAATCAGTATAGGAAGGCATATATATATTTTAGGCTATTTTAACCATCGGTTACACTGCTTGGCACTTCCACAGCGCTTCCCCTCTGGGCCTCAAAACACTTCCTAAACATGAAGAGCAAAATTCCACTCTGGTCAAAGCCCTGACACCAGCCCTCTGCGCCGCTCCCAACCCCATCCAAGGGCTTCAGTGATATAAAGTGGGACAGGAACCCTTGCGCTGGGCCTCCCCTCAAGAAATGTTACCGTGACTCAAGAAGCCATGAAGTAGGCAAATTAATTCTCCTCGTCTTCCAAATAGTAAAACTGAGGTAGAGAAATGAAATAATTTGTTCAAAGTAACAAAATCATTCCAGGTGACAGCTAGGATAAGCAACTCTCTTGAGCCTACGTTCTCTGATAATAGGGATCATCTTTCTTTTAATAAGCGGTGACTTGTCTTACTGATCCTGTAAGTTTTCTGCTGGTGGCCACTAATCACATTTTACAAGCCTCCACTCTTATTTTACAATCTTTTACTCACATTTTACAATTTCCAAGAAAGTCCTAAAGGTCCAGTGCTCAGCAGATGGAAAGTCAGAGCTCCCCTACAAGAAGCTGGTCCTTTCCAAATCCCTGGGCTTCTCTGTTTCTGAAGACGATGTTGCACTCTGCTTCATAAACAGATTTTCTTGTGGAACCAGGGCTCTGCCTGCAATGAGCAAGCAGCCACCGTTCTAATCATCTTTGGCATTTACATACCACCTCTCATCCCAAAGCTTCCAAGAACAACCACAGATACGTGCACGGCACACTGCACAACAGTTCAAACAAAGGACGTTTTGGTTTCAGTCACCAGAAGAAACCTGATTTTTTTGAAAAAAGCACCAAAGACCAGCAATGCAGCCTGCCATCACTGCCTTCAGTCAGGTCAAGAGTTAGGCAGAGCTTCTGCTAATCAGACTGGAAGTTGGATATCAAGAGGAAACTTGAGGCTCTGACACAGAATTTTCTTTAATTATAGGAGTAGCTCCTAGCAACTCTCTCTATTAAAGTTGTCTAACAATTTCCACTCCTAATTTTCAGCTCCAGCCTTGCCTTTCTCATCTCCATCCCCATGGCTGTGGGGTCAGGCCTAAGGTCGCATCTGCAGCCTGCCCAAACGAGAGCCTGGCCGGCGTGACCCTCGGGAGTCACGGCTGGAGCGACCCACGGCTGGGAACCCCTGGAGTACTAGGAAACGCTTTGTGTCCCCTCCTCAGAGCCCATGGAAAACACGGGCTTACCCTACTGCATGGATACTGCTCTGTCCCAGGCTCCGTCTACCTGTGCCACCTGCCCTTGTAGCAGACAAACGCGGGCAGGCAGGAGGGGTCGGGACCCTGCCTGGGTGGGCTCCGGTGGGTCACCTACCATGGGAATATTTGGGATTTTTAGGAAGCTGAGCACAGGTCAGGGTAGGGAGACCTGTGGCCTTGGGTGCTCGCAGTTAGATTGCAGTTGGTCACAGCTCCCGCAGAAGGGTGATGTGTGGCAGCATCCCTGCCGGGGCGTGCAGCTGGGACTTTAGGGGCTGGCCCTTTAGCATCTTCCCTAATTAACACACAGTAAAAAATGCAGGATCAAAAAAGAACAAGATCAAATTCTTCGCTCCTTTCATCTCACTTTTTGACACTAATCCTCCCTGCACATAAACCCCATGCCACAAAGTGAGATACACATTGCTATTGGAATGAAGAGTGACTTGGAATCACGCCGACACCAGCAAAAAAATCAAATAAAATCATATACAACCACAAAGGACCTAGCATGTTTATTACAGATATTTCTGGAGTTGATGGGCCAAAATAACCAGTCCAAAAATGCATCTTGCAAAACATCACTTTTGCTTTGGAGATGCCGCTTCTTTTCTGTTTCTGTTTTTACAACTCATGAATTTACAAATCTCATTTCTTAATCTCCTGGCAGGCTTGTGCATAAAGTTGGTCCTGCTGCAGTGGACCAAGATCATCAATGGCTTATGGTTAGGATAATCCCAATTTTCCTCTTTTCTGAGAAAGAAATGAAAACCTGATTTGAATGAGACCGGTTGAAATTTCCTCTTACTTCATCTTATGCAGGAACAGGTAGGAGACACCAATGTGAGATCAGAAAGAACATAGGCTGGTGATGGAGACTCCAATCCAGGGAAACCAAGAAAAGCTTGTGCCCTGGTAATAAAAGCCTCACATTTTCAAAGTTCATGAGATTTTTTTTGTCTTTGTTACAACAAAGGACTAATATTTAGCTCTTTTTGTTTCCTGTTTTTTTCAGGGGGTGTTGATGGATCACACCAGTAAGCCTTTATCTTCAGCAGTGAAGTCTTGAACACATTTTTTAAGGAAAAAAAAAAAGAAAATTGAATAGTCAGATTCAAAGAACCACTAAATATTATGAGATTACAAAAGCTGGTTACTCTTGTTCTTTCCCAGCAGCGAAGAGATTACACGGAAACAGAAAATGTCAGTCACTGAAACAGAAATTTCATATCAGAGTATTCAGCTTTGAAGTTCCCAGAATCCACAGTAAATTGCCAAGTGATCTGGCAGAAACACCAACACACCTGCAATGAAAATAGTTCAGAGCTGCAGAAAGCAAATACTGTGGACAGTGCATTTTCTAAATCCAACAACTTTTTTTTTTTTTTTTTTTTAAATTTCTACTCCTGTTCACTAGGAAGACAGAAAGAACGAAGCAAGAGCAGGCCAGAGGATGTAGTACATAACAGCTTTGTCAAACGACTGTGGTTGGGAGACGAAATGTGGCAGCAATGACTGCAACAAGTACTGCTAACATAATTAACTCCCTGACATCAAAAACCTGCCCCTCATTTCTCTTTGCTGAGCCAGCACCAAAAGATGTAAATGTGTCTTTTCCAAACACTCAACAACTTTCAAGACTGGTTTTTAAACCCCTGCAGAACCTGCATAGATTTGAGGTAAAGCAAATAGCAGGTGTGCTTCTGGGAGTGGGCGTTTCATGAGCTGAAGGATGTATCAACCAGAACAGGTCCTCTACCCCTTAAATAAGTGGGCAAGCAGACACATCAAACGGCCAAGTTATTAGGTGGATGGAAGGACCTTTGGGTTGCATCACATATGGATCTGCTAACATGTGTCCCAGAAAACAGGCACCACCAGTCCAAAACATAAGGCTGATTGTAAGCATTCCCTGGAGGACACACTTCCCAAGACCCTACAAAATTGGACTGGCAGCTTATGAAACGTGCAATACTGATCCAGCATGTAACAGAAAACTATAGGAAATCATACCCATATATTTGGCCTTCAGACATGAGCACAGAAATTGCCTGTTTTGGCACCAGAAGCCTGTGGATCCACTTGAATCAAACCCAGACCTCTAGCAAAGGGCTACGCGAACGTGAAGATCTGTTCTCCATTGTCAAACACTAACACGAGACGGGGGAAAGTCTAATTTTCTTTTACGGTAAATTTCTTCACCAACTTTTTCTACAAGTATGACCGCTGCAGGGAGGCCATGCAGTCGAACTTCCCCGTAACCCCTGCGTCCTCTGTCCCTCTATTTGCATATCTCAACCACACATCAACTTTCACTCTGGTTTGCTGCAGTAATTTATTGCTAACATGTCACTAACGAGTACTGCAAGACTTCAGATCCTGATGGCTACAAAACTAGCTTTGCAAAGGATCCAGCAAAAATTGCAGGTTGTCATTTTTGTCCACTCTTTCCCACACATAGACCCTGAATTATACAAACCCGCGTTTATAAGACGTCTGTTAGCATGAAATGTCTCGCAGCTCCCTGTCAAAGACAGAGCGGGGCTATTACGAATTCCCTCACTTCCACAACTCCTCTGCTGCCAGCTCAATGACATCTGAAAAACTCTGCAAACCTGACATCCTGCCTTGTTCAGCTGTGGGGGATGAGCAGGCACCCTGGAACCACCTTCTGGACTATCTCCTCCTGATTGTTTTCTAGATCAAGAACTGGAATCGCTTCAGGTATTCTTTACAGATGGATAAGAAAAGAATTTTGTGTCTGATCAAGATGAGGATAGCTGAAGGTTTGAGCCTGCATTTTTAAGACAAAAAAAAGACATTCTGAAGCAAAAACACATGGATAAATCTATCCCCAGATGTAAAACCGTTAGAGGAATTCTGAGTGTATGAGGAGGAAGGCAGGAACTCCCAGCCCTTTTCTGAATCCAGCTGGGCGCAGGGGGAGAATCAAACGGCACAGATCTCTTCAGGCAAACTGGGAGAAAAACTCTGATGTGTCTGATGGAAGCATTTTACTCTGTGTTTGGAAGTTTATCATGACCGATCAATTCTGGAAGAATTAGTGAGTGAGTTCTGGTTTTTGGCACAGACACAGCAGTGGCAAAAAGGCTGGAGGCAAAAGGGAAGTAATTCTCATAAAGCTGTGAACTGTTGCCATCAATCCTTACCCAAAACATTTCTTCTCCTTACTCTAGCACAGTGCTGTTCTGTAGGAGCTTTCCTCTTAGCTATTGCCCTTCATCTCACGAAGGCTCTTGACCTCGCTTGAGCTCTGAATGTGGAGATCCAAGCCAAAGACCAAAGTCTTTGGGAGTTCAACCTTTCTACAGACTTCAAAGAGCTTGGGATATGTAACTTCGTCCAGGCAGAAAGCATAACATACATTTGGAACAACATTATATATGTAAAAATAGAAAAGATTGAATGACTGTTAAGGAATGCAGTGTGATGGGGAAGCCTGATGTAAACCGTGCATAGCATTTACATACCTATTTCCAGTCTTTCACCTAGGTGTTCTGAATCTTAGTGGAAGCACCTACATTTTCTCCAGCAATTATAAAGACCTCAAGCTTTAATTCTTTAAATCACGCCTCTGCTGTGCCTATCCCTGCTGCGAGCAGATGGCACGACCGCTCCCCTAAGGAACTGAGCAACAACCACGAACAGCCAATGCTGATCCTCAGCGCTTCACACAGTAACATTGAGACTACACATTTTGGGGGGAATCAGCAACTCACAGATTAGTTCTTGACAGAAAGCAAGCCAAACACGAAGGCAAAATAAAAACCCTTAATCAGAAATGCCAAGTCCAAACCTACTCAGGTATTCTGAATAATGTAAGTTTATGTAATTTTTAATACTTCTCAGGCATGCCTATGTTTGTCTTCATTTGTGCTCGTGGGAATGAAGACAGGAACAGAGCATCATCAAGCTCACGGAAATCGGGAGCTCACAGAAAAATGCTGTTCTGTAATTGTTCTCAAATACTTTTGCAGACCTAAGTGGTTCAGACAGTTTGGAAACATTTCCATACTCTCTGATGCTCACATGAAGCAAACTAAGCTCTGGCCTTTTTGACATCTACCCACGTTCTCTGAATCAGTGTATCATATTTCTTTATTTACTTAGAATTTTCCACCCGTTAATCTCTCCCTGTCCCATTTTAATCAAACAAAACAAATAAACCAATCAAACAAACACAAAACAACTTAAGACAAGGCTTTTCAAAATGTAAAGGGGATTGTGATACTCACACGCTACTTGAAAGTCAGTGGGTCTTGTCTTGGGAATATAATTCCCTTTTGGGCCTTTGGAAGGTGCACAAAAATGCACAGATGATCAACAGTGATGGGTCTATTAATTGATATCATCTGGAATTTATGTTATTTAATCAATGTCTGAGCTCTGACTACAAAAGAAGTTTAAATTGACACTCATTTCTTTCTGCTCAATGCTCTCTAACCTGTCGTCTTCGATAAATGAATATAATTTGCGAGTCTGACAAGGGCACACATCTCATTACATCGTATCACAGAAATTAGAAATGAATCAACAAACAAAGAGGTAAACTCCCGATCAGCTCGTTCCTACCACACAATGTGGAATTCTTCACATTTTACCCCTAATCCCACATCTGATCAAACTGAAACGTCTTCAGGGTCAGGAATGCCTCCGCTTCCTTTTGGCATTTCTTTCCCAGTTTAATCACATCTCAGAAAAGCTGGTATTTTCCGTGTATGTGTCTTATCTTTATCCTTTGTATAATTTGTGCCGTTTAATGCTGAAGCAACAATTCTGCAACATACTACATGTGATGGGGCAGATCATTACTGGAGGAGAAACGCTGGCACGGCCTGAGCAACAGATTAAATCCCCTTCTTGGCATATTCATTTTTACTGTGTCTTTCAGCATAATTTTGACATGGAATTTTCCTGGCATAAATCAGACAGGTTTCCCTCTTCCCCTCCACACCATGCTGCGTAGCTCTGTGTTTTGGTAAATCTCATCTATTAATAGTTGCCCTCTGTGGCTATAAAAAAATACCTCAGTAGTCAAAAGCCAGCCCTTGCTACGGAACAGCTGTGGATGCCTCAACGCACGCAGGGCCCGGCATCACACAGCAAAGCCCTTTCTTGGCTCCATGTCAGAGCAAACCGATTAAATAAGGCCACAGTCAAGCTAAGGGAAAAGGAGCCCCTTCCCTGCAACGGAGGGAGAGAGCGAGCGGCTCCAGCACTAGGCTGGAGAAACATCAGGGTATTTCCATTTTCTCACTGACATTTTCTTTTTCCTTTTTTAACTCAGCAAACCCCCCTCCTGTGTCTTCCTCGCTCCACCCTTCTGCCAAGTCCCAATAAAATCTTGCACTTAAAGAAATAGGACAAAGACGTCATCGCAGCGAGTAACAAAGGTCATGGGGTAAATTTTAAGGTCTAGTCTACTTTTTTTGTTTGATTGATTTAACTGATTAAAGCATTTCTGCTCTTCCTGTGCTTTCAGCAGCATCCTGGGTAACTCAGGGGAAATTCAAACCAACCAGCTGTGATCCATATTACAAAGTCAAGGCTGGAAATACAACACAAGGATGTTGACAGGGCCATACTGGAAAGGGTAAAAGGAGAGGAATATCGTCTCCTGGTAAAGCAACAAAGTGCTTTTATGTGTCAGAATGAGAAATTTTCAGCTTAGCAGGGGATACAGGGAGTTGCAGGGTAGAAGCTCCACCGCAGAGGGGCTGGTCAGTGACCAAGGACCTGGCTCCAGGCAGCAGGAATCCTCCACGGGTTTCACTTTGGATTTTCATTTGCGTGAACTAAAGTTCTTGAAAATCCTCAAGATCTGCTGAGTTTCAGGCTCTCCCCGTTCAAAGCCCGTACAAAGCCACAGCCATCGTGAGGGTCGGTAGGGAGACGGCGCGGGAGCCTCGAGGCCCCTGGAAACCCGGCTCGGGCTCACAGCACACCTGGTCGGAGGCTGCCAGGCACTGACAAAGCCAACGTCACATAACTTCAGCACTTCTCAAATTTCCCTAGGGACATTTCACCAAAATAAATTCTCCTTGCAAAGCTGAGGGGAATGACGTGAAAAACCAACAGAGTCTTTTGCCGGGGAAACCAACTACCACAGCTTCTCACTGAAGTCCTCAATTTACTGACACAACAAGGATACAGCATGAGAAGCAAATTTATTTCATATTATCTACTGGCAGCATAGCTCCAAAGATGTATTTTGAGACAGCAGAAAGAATTTTGGTCTCCAAAGCCTTGTAATTCAACCCTGCTGAAGCTGCCCTCACACAAATCAGCGATGACACATCTTTTCAACATCTAGCGCCAAAATTATTTTTAAAAGCATTGCAGGTAATTGCCATCGCTGTCATTCCAAACCACTGCTGTTTCCACTATGTTACCATCACTGATGTAACCCAACAAGTGTCCACAGCAAACACGGGCTGCTTCTGCAATTCTTGAATTAACAGAAATAACACATTTCACAACAAAGAGTTCACACGTATCACTGCCTATGACCAGATCTTTAACTCGAATTTACATGAGACGTTCTGTGTTTCCAAGGTTTCTTATATACTACTCAAACACCTGGGTACCTTCTAAATTAATTGGTCTGTGGGGTGCAGATTTTATCGATCTTTTTCACTGGAGTGGATTGTCCACAAGAGTCTTTAAAACAACGGTAGAAAAAAATTTGCTGAACGTAGTTCTCCTGAAGTATTTCAGAAAGATCAAATTAGGCCAAAACCGCTAATCTTCCTTTCAGTGGGGTCCCTTTTTAGCAGGGGTCCCTCTAGCAGGGTCCCTCCTTTAAAAGAAAAAGGAAATTAAAAATGAAAAACAGCACTGGGGAAAAGTTAAGCGTGTGCTTCAAACTCGCACATGCCAGGAAATTTAGAGTTAAAGGTGAAACTCCACCCTAAAGAGCTCCTTATTGGAGATATTTCAGTGAACAAACATAACGTGTACTGAAATACAAAGACCCAGTAGGGTGCACTAGGTATGGAGTTTCAGCCTTCACTCCAAATTTCCTGGCTTTTTGGAGGTTTATTAGAGTTTCTTACGCCAAACATTTAAGCGCTCCAAGAAGTTTCCTCAGTGCAGCTCACCCTGATCCTTTTGGAAGCTGAGAACAAGCACTCCAATGGTGCAGCCACCCATCCATTATTAATGAACCTGAAAACACTTTCTTGCAAATTTATGTTAATTTGGAGTGCTGAAATTATGTGCAAACTAGGTAATTTCAGTTGAGTCACCCTGAGAAACTCCAAAATTGCAAATCCACTCAGAACAAAACTGAAGGGCAGGATTCGACTGATCCCAGCCAAGCAAGCACTCCCAGTCTTCCTCCATGGCATGTGGGTCCCGTAACTCCGCTTCAGCCAGGGCTGCAGCCCAGCAAACACCGAAGTGCTTTCGACAGCAGTGGTTTGCATTCCTGGTCTGAACACTCTACCAGGCTGTGGGGTGGGGATATCTCCATCCTGCTTCTCAAAGAATCTGGCCCTAATGGATAAGCAATTACTCTGGCTATCAGTATCATGCTTTTTTACAACAGCTTTTATGAACATGTTACAGATATTGAAGCGGTTCCAGTGTATCTCAGTAATCCTAAATGATCTGCTGCGAGGCTCTGCATCATTGCATTTCCTGATAGCTGCAAGGAGATTATTACCAGCAGCTCTCTGAAGCCCCTCTGCTCACCCACACTCTTCACCTTTCTCAAATACGCACACAGAGAAAGTTTTAGGACTCTATACGATAACTTCAATGGGTGTCTTGGCATCTAGCTAATGGAGAAGACATCACACGCACTTTGAAGCTGGTCCTGCCAGCCACTCTGCACAAGCCTATCTTAGTGGTGGACAGGCGCAGAAGTGACGGGACAGCTCCACGCTGTCCTGATCCTGGGGTGTTTGAGGGACAATTAATTCTTCTCACTGCAGTTAAGAGAAGATAAATCAAGACATCAACTTCTCCAGTTTCTCCTAGCCCCAAACCGGACAGAGGAGAAAGCCTATCCTGAAGGGATGACCTGCCTTGGGGAAAGAAGGAAGACAGAATAGGGAGAAAGCAGACAGGGACTTAAAACTTCGGGAACTAGTGCCAAAGAAGTTCAAACAAGGGCCAATAGACACAGACTGTGCTTCATGCTGTTGCCTACAGATCTGCTTCTGCACCCTTTCTCCTTCAACCTTTTCCAAGGCCTTCCTCTTTTCCATCACCTTTCCATTTAGTTAATCCCCTCCTCACTCTGTTCCAGCTATCAAATTTAAACACACATACATACCCAAATCCCGACACACACTCCTCATAGCTCTGAAACCACACAACAGGCGAACAAACCAAAAAAAAAAAAAAAAGAGAAAAAAAAAATCACAAGCAATGATTTCTTCGGAGAAATCTTCTGTTTTACCAGATCAACTGACTAATTTTGGTGGAAAAAAACCAATAAGTTTTCAAGCTCATAAACTCTTCTTTGTATTATTTATCTTTTTTTCTGTAGCACTACTAACTGGCTTAATAAAAAACATCCCCCCTGCTGCTGAAACCTGCCTTACTTGTGAGCTTCAGCTCTTCCAGCCACACCAAGAGCACCACTGCTCTGAAAATCATAGCACTGGCACACTGTCACCTGTTTCTTCTGCTCAGCACTTGCACCTCTCTTCCCAGTCTCTTCCCATCACATCTGCTGAGGCTGCAGGCAAGTCCTCTGTGACATAAAGTCATTTTTCTACCCCAAAATATAAACTACTTACAGAAATGGCTATTTTCTGAGTGATCACACTTTTGGGTTGGCTTTCTCCCCTGGCACTGAGTCCACAGATATCGGGCAAAGGCAGAGATGTTTTCAGCTAAGACTATATAAAGAAAATTCACCTAATCCTTCTCACCCCTTCTCCTGAACCCCGCGAACCCACTACGTGAAGGCACCAGTAATGCCGAGGGTTTGCAGCGTGGCTGCACAGAACAAACTCCCTCAGGACACAGCACAAGTCGGCATTATCTCTTCTGAAAGATTTCTGTACATTTCCACTGGCAGCAGTAACGAAGGGATCGTTAGGAAAAAAAATCCCAACCGAAATACTGTTTGCCCAAGTCCAGCAATCCACATGAGAGGCAAAGTCAAATGCATCGTGCTCACAGATGCTGTAAATGGAGCATGGTGGAGGTGGCTGCTCTGTATTTCCCCAAAAGGCAGCTATTGCTTGCAAGAACTGAACTTAAATTCCTATCAAAGCCTGAAAGATGGAATGGGAATCACAAATGTAAGTACTGCACCTGGTTAAGCTTGTCACAGAAATAGCTTGTGCGTTGCATCTTTCCCTGTGTGAAAGGCGCAACCTCCTGAATTTACAGAAGGTTTCAGGTGCTGCTAATTAAAAAGGCAACAGGCAGCTCACACCCACTCCAGACGAGAGGCTTACACAAATGGGCATGGGAGAAACACAGGGTGAGTAACGCAAAGCCCCTCCGCGCTTGAAAGAGCCATGTTGGAGCCGATCAAACTGCGGGCCTGCCTGCAAGACAGTATAATTTGAACTGACCAGCAAAGAGGGTAAACCAGCTATAGGCACCGCTGCTTTTCAGAAGATGGAAGGGGAGGAACTCCATCTCGTTTGCTTCACCAGAGGCTGCTCAGGGGCTGCTGGAGCGTGTCCGCGGGGCAGCTGGGCCTGGAGGATGCCGCGCTGCAGAGCACAAGGATGGGCAAATCCCGTCCTTGCCAACTCTGCAGTGACTCTGCACTTGCAAATCTTCTGTGTAGGGTTCCAGAGCCAGAGCCAAATGGGTCTGCATTAGCACAGGAGAGTATAATAATACTTTAATCTATTGTCTCCCACAAGGATTCTTAATGATCTCTGATAGTTTACGCCATAGATTTTATGGGCTGTCTTCATTCCAAGCATCCTGCAGCTTGACCAGACAGTGATCTTTTCACATAATGGATAACATCCATGAAAGAAACCATGAGTCCTGTGAGTCTTGGGGAAAAAATGTTTCTTGAAAAAAACTGTTGGAAAAGATGACTGTGGGTCAAGCTAAACCAAGCAATCTCCTACCGTTTCTAGGGTGTGCAACCCTATATGTAGAAATAGTTTCTTTAGTACTGAAGTCCTGTCTATATCAGAATTCAATACTAGGCTTATAAATGTCAGTTGCTAGCATGGGAACAGATGTAACTCCTCCCAGCTGATTAACATCCCTGACATCTGGAATAGACGACAGCATAAACAAGAGAGAACAGAGGATTTCCTGTTGGGACTGGGCTTTTGGGTGACAACTACGAAGATACAGCAGCTCTGTCCTTGAGAGCGTTACCTCTCCACCTTCTAAACAGCCTTGGGGCTGGTAATAATAGAACTGGACATTTAACGCTGAATTCCTAGACAAAAACTCAGGCATTTGCTATACGTCAGTCTGATACCTGCATGAATCCAGGAACCCTTGATGTCAAGAGCTGCACAATGGTCTCTTCGAGGCAGGGGATTAAGTTCTCAAGCTTCCTGAATTGAAGCGCTTTGATGAATTTCTTCTGTTCTTTTTAATGTTTAGGATTAGGTGGAAATTAGTCCTTTGTTGGGAATCAAGGAGTATTTCTTACAACTCTCTTAGCTCCTAGAAAAGGTCATTAAGTACGCCTCCCTGCTCCAGAGTAAGTTGACCACATTTTGCAAAGAAGCCTCATGAAAAGACTTCCAGTGGAAGAGAAGGAAAAATAAATAAAAGCCTGATCTGATCAGAAGCTTCATGGAGGAGCCATGACGTGCAGCCATAACTCAGTTATCTGTCCGAGGCTGACCTAGGCTGTGGATTAGCCAGCCACCACCTCCTTCTAACACTACTGCTGTGGTCCACACAGCATAGCATGGTGTGCTCTTCATACCAGGCTCTGCCATACCCCTTGCTGTTCAAAACCACTATGGAAATTTCTACCAGTGTTTCAAACACGTATTCAGAGTCTGTTTGAGATACACCTGGAATGTGCCGATGTCCTTAATCTTGAGCGAGCTGATGTGACGCAACGCTAAGCTTTGCTGAACTGTATGACACAAGTGTTGGAAAAGGCCATGGAAAAGGGTGGCATCAGCAGGGCACTGGACGCCAGCTCCCCCATTCGGCATCACCCTGAGTCTGCAGGCAGGTGCTGCAAAGAGACTCCGGAGCTCCTACGGCTCATCTTGGCCCCTTGTGTAGGCAGAACTGAAGGGTTCCGGGAGCCTTCAGGGCACAGATGTGGATGCTGAGAAAGCCTGTCCCCAGGGTCAGCTATTTTGTGGGGATTTCCAGCAAGTATTCAGTAGATTGTATAAACCGAGGGAGGCTGAAGAGACTCCAGTAGCTTTTACTGCTTCAGGAATTTCATCAGCGTTTTCCCAAGAAGGCATCACGGGGAATGCTTTCTTATCTGTCCCTGCGATCCTGTGGTGAAGCCTGATGTGCAAGCGCAATATTACATAAAAGAAACAGCTCAGTCAACCATAGTATGGTGCAAGAATTTGCCACATCAAATGGCACTTACAGAGCATGATTTCCTGTGATCCCTTGCTCTTTGTTTCAAGTTTTTTGAAAAGGAGCCATGGTAGGTGTCATGAGCTCAAAATCTTCCCTATTTTGTAACCAGCAATATCCCAAATAACACAAGGAATGTGTCTTTCTGGCAAGTGTGTTTATGCTTGTTCCTTCCCCTTGTATTGGGCCAGACTGTATGATCTTAGCATGTTCCAGTTTCCCAGAATTGAAGAAATAAAGAAAAGCTGAACAATATCTGCAAATCTTGTGCTGGGACTAAATACATTTTGCCTCACTCTTACGAAATGAATAAAAAGAAGCAAGGCAGATATTCTTGGATAAAGCCTGCTGTGTGGCTAATGATAACCAGTCCTTTGTTTTTTCCCCACAGGCTATTAAAAAAGAGGAGAGGCGATCTAGTTGGTACCACAATGTTTACAGCTTTTCTGCTGAGCAGCTCTGAGAACAGAGTCCCCATCCATCAGTGCTCTCCCTCTCAACTGGGCCTCTGGCAAACTTCTTTACAGATCTGTCGCTGTACTTAAATCTCTGTGCACCAACATCCCTGCTACCCGACTATGGCAAGGAAACTCAGCTCTTTGGAGGAAAACATTTCTGGAAAGGTCACGGAAAGAGAGGTTGGAAACAAAAAAAACCTAACCCAGCTCTGCTTCTGGGATCAGCTCTAAAGCCACCATAGTTGCACCACAACGATGACTGAAGGACACCATCAAAGTATCTGAGCATTTTATCCAAGGTGCCAACAGGATGACAAGAAACTTGTAATATAGATTGGAGGTGTCTTGAAATCGTTCCAGAGATACCGCCTCTGTGGTTGCACTCGGTCAAGAAGCATCCACAGAGTTTTTTTGTAACAAGACTCATAGCAACTTTGTCCCAGGATGGAGGCTTGATGGACTAGGACTGAGAGTCAGCAGGAGGAAAATGACTGGAAATGGATACATCTTCTTTTGGGCATGAAGAGGCGCTGAAGAGGGTTCCTGTCTATAACAGCATTAATCAAGCATTAGCACTTTTTGGTTGGTTCTAAAGGGCAAACATATTTCAGGAATAAACTCTGCATGGTGAACAGCTGGCTACAACTGCCGACACTAAGGATGTAGCAGGAACAAAACCCAGTAGCATGTGAAGGCCCCCCTGGTACCTAGGAAGACTGTGAAGAGTCCTTACAGCACAAAGCTCAGGAAACTTTTTATTGGTACCATTTCATCTTCCCCCCGCCCCCCCTCCTTTCCTCACCAGACTGAAGGCTCTTTTCCCTTTCTTCTGTTATTGTTAGACTAAACTTTGTCAGAGGAAATACCTGCAATTAGATGTGAGCTCTTCGTGGCTGTGAAGATGTCTTCACTGACGTGGTGCAAGGCTTGCACTAGAGGGGACTGAGGACTCTTTGCCAACAAAAGTGATGAAAGAGGGGCTGGTGATGCAAAATGGGCCCAGACAGTGCCAACTGAGTCTCAGATTTCAACTGAGTCACTAACTGGTGCGGAAATCTCACTCAGGGGATGATGCTGAGGGCAATACCAAAGCCAGACGCAGGGTTTCAATCTTCACCCTTTTAGTCAATGAAGGCTTTGCTGCCAAAGCCACTGCCCTAAACCTGTATTTGGCAGCCTAAATACTCAAAGCAGCGTTCAGCCTTACAAACCTCATGGGTAAGTCCACAGACCCAGCTGCTCTATTTTGCCATACTGAGTGCAAACACCCATCACAGTGGCAGGTATGAGCTCAGCCTAAGCACACCAGCCACCAAATAATGGCTCCAGAGAGATGGAATAACTTCTACTGCCCTTCTTGGTTTCGTGACCAATGATCAATCCTGCATGATGATGTCTGTGCAAAGACAAATAAAGGAGATCTGACTGTTGTTAAACAACCTCTGGAGGATCTACGGATTTTCTCAGGCTCTTCACTGTGGAAGAGGACCTTCAGGCCTCCCATGCTGACTTCAGGGTGTCAGTCAAGACGAGGTGCTTCTCAAGCCAAAATGAACACGTAGAAGATCTGTGAGCTCAGTGCCATGAAAAGCAAATCCTCCAGACAAGTTCAGCAAGGTAGCTGTCTCCAAACGGAACGTACAACTGCGTATGAAAAGCACCCATGCTGTGTTAAGGTAACTTCAGATTTTGGAACCAAATTTCTTGCTCAAGCTTGTGCAAGTACAATCTGTGCAGCAAAAAGTCTTCATTTGAAATAGAAACATCTCTGTACATCAGAATAATATTAAGACACAGTCTTAAATCTGTCAACTAAAATTTACAAGGCTTTTCTTATTTTATTTTGTATGGGTATTATGCTGGTCACAGAACAAGTGATAAAAGGGTACTATCAGATTAAAAATAATGTATTTTTCTAAAAATTGTCATAGCTGTTATAACTAACACCTCGAGTTCTCAGAACTACGGTGTTAAGACAATCCAATTTGCATTATGCCTTTGATGATATTTGCTTAGTTGTGTTCCTCTCCAGTGGAACAGTATTAAGAGATTGGTATTTTTCCTTTCGATATTTTCAATCATTAGTATTTAAAGTATTTCCTCATTTCAGCTTTGTTCACTGGCAACTGACTGAAGTCAAGCTGAGCTGTAAGGATTTTTTAAAAAACAACCTCACCGGAGTTTTTTAAAAAAATGGAAAGGAAGCATTTCTTTGCAGCTTAATTATGTGTATTTAAAGCTCCAGTAGAGCTGATAATGTTGTTTAAGAACTTCTCTCTACTAAGGAAATTACAAATATAGCCTGAATTGGTATAATGGAAGGGACTCCAGAACAGCTCATACTTTCCTTCTTAACGTGAACTTTGGTGTTGACAACACCGTTCTGACCATCTAGAGGGTTTCCCCCATGACTCCATGAATTGCCGTAAAAAAACTGTAACATGAGATACAAACAACACAACTTCAGCTTAACCTTCATCTTCTGTGTGTTTATATTTCTAACTCATTCGCAGGGAATACTTCTCTGCTTGAACATACTAACTCTTATCTGAAGATGACCAAGAGCAAGTTGGAGTAATTGTAGGTACGTGATACTCAAGTGATGCAAGCTATTCAAGGATGTCCCTCTTCAAACTACAACACAAGGAAGCCTTTAGCTAAGGATCTCAGGATTTTATAAACTCACATCCACTGACAGAAAGTTGCCCTGCCATTTGGAATGAAGTGGCATTACCCCATTTTCATACATATAAAAAAAGGGGCACATAAAAGTTCAATTGCCCATCCAACCTGTGCAACAGTGCTGCCAGGAACCTGGTACCCACCTCCCTCCCTCATAACCCACAGACTCAGCTGCCCCTCTACAGCAGCGCTTACACAAAGCTGTACTCATAGCATTAAGAATATAAAATAACCTACCACCTTTAAAAAAGTCCTGCAGAATTAAAGTCTACCTAAGAGTATTTATGTTCTGTTCCATGCCTGAGGGGCTCTTCCCTCTCCAAATGCACCCGAGCTTTCCATGACATCCAATCTCCACTCCTAAGAGTCTGTGGTTAAAATAAATTCTGCAATGCTACAGTATACTGCTCATGACCAGCAACTAACAGGTCTCCCAAAGCTGGCTGCTTTGGTCTTTAGCACCGACTTTCTTTAGCTTAGATGAAGAAAACTAATTCAAAGTCAAGACGCTGCTGAGACCATTACTGAGATTACATTTGGATATCTGTAATGTGAGCCAAATACTAAGAAAAAAATAAATTAATTACAAAATCCAAAGCCCATAATGACAACAACACAAGGGTTCAACAGCCAGCAGACTGATCAATACCTAGACAGATATTCATGAATATGCTCATAAAAAGCCTGCTTAAGAAATTGCCTACCTGTAAGGAGAATATGGGTCAAAGCACGTCTTGGTGACTTCCGTTATCTCTGGGTTACAGCATTCCCCACCATCGAAGTTGTATCTCTCGTAATTACAATCCATGTCACAAACACCATTCTGCTTCTTCTTGTTGAAGAGCGTGTGGCGTACATGTCGGCAGTCTCCACCGTCGTACCCAGTCAAGGTGTGGTTGCACTCTGGATCACAGTTCTCGTCCCCGATCTTGCTGATATCACAGTTGGCTAGGATGAGACGGTTGCGAAGGGAAGAGTTCTTCACCTCCAGCACCTCCAGCTCCCAGGTGATATTGTAGCGGCCGAAAGCCTCATTTAAATGTTGGTGCTGAAACTCAATCTGCTGCCGGCTGACGGTGGGGTTCTGGTGCTTGTCATCATAGAGATTTACCACACGATAGCGAACGATTTTGTTGCGGCGGAAGCTGGGGAGTTTGTTGTAGCTGGCAATTACGTCCGTGTTGTCACAGACTGTCTGTCCGCAGAGAGGAGGTTCTAGGCTGGTGTCCAGCAAATAGCCATGATGATAGCTGAACTTGCTCTGAGGACTGCTGCCATCCTTCATGGGAGACCAGGTGTTTTTCACATTCAGTAAACTGTCTTGAAGAACTAGCTGAGGTAGAGGCGTGTCTTGTCTGTGAATTGCCTGGCCCATGTCCAGCAAGATCTCCCTCTGAGACCGGGCTGTCCTCCAGAGGCTGAAGTGCTCTACATAACCCCGATAGTTCTGGTTCAGGGCATTTCCTCCAACCATGAGCACCTTGCACTTCAAGGTCAGAAGACTGAAGATGCTGCCCACCTGCTCTCCACTTGTGGCCACCTGGGCACCATTCACATAAAGTTTCATCAAGTGCCCATCATATGTGGCAGCCAGATGCACCCACTGGTTGGGGAGGTAGCTGCGATGTGCTGCAATGGTGGTTATTTTGCGAGCACGGTCCGTCTTCAGAGAGAAGAAATAGCGGGGGTCTCTATTCCCCTGGTCACTGACGGTGTTAATCCCCAGGACCCATCCTCGGTCACGGGAGGTGTAAGAACATTTGTCATATAGTCCTATGTGCCCCCAAAAAAGAAATATGAATAAATAAGAATGACAGAATAAAGAAATTAGTCTTTAAATTGTATATCTCTGTATATACACACACTCACCTATATATGTTAGAAAGTTACTGTACAAGAAAGACTTTAAATCGTCTAGTGCACGATTGTAGGAGGCATGTTAAGACTTTCTATGAAAGGTCAAGATTTGCCAGTGGGGTGTACAAATGGGATTCCCCTTTCTCGACCAAAGACCAAAATTCTTTTGCAAATTCCTATCAATCAGCAAAATGTTGCATGGTACATTTGGTTCTTACCTTCACTCAAGCCATACATCATTGGTTGAAAATAAGAACAGGCCTGAGAAGCCATCCTTGTTGATCTCACTCATATCTCACACCCCTGAACCCTGCATTTAAGAAGGTCCAGAGGAGAAATAAGTACGAAATCCAAGTACTGCACAGTTTGAGAAACACTGAGCAGTTGCAATAATCTCAATAGGTTCAAGCACCCGAACCCCAGAGAGAGAGGATGGGATATGTTCAGGCTACCTTCAAATTCATAACCAATAAACACCAGTATGGAAATGGCATACACTGGTATGCTGGATGTGCGGAACGAAGTATATACCACACCAGGAAAGGGCAAGAAATGCGCACAGACGGACACAAACATTCAGAAAGATTCCTGCCCCCTCACACACACACTAACAATTTGGTGCACCGCAGGCAATACACACTAACAAGTTCTCTCGTAGACAAAGTCTGAATCCACACCTAAAGCGCTCTCCACCAGTCTTCAGGCAGCTCCAAGTGGTGGGAAGAGCCCGCTCCTCCTCAGCCTGCGACACGAGGTTTGGCAAGTTAAAGACACACATTTCCATCTTTCAGTTCTCAAAGGCCTAGGGCTGCAGGGACACCCCTCAACTGAAAAAATAATCGTTAGAGCCTTCAGCACCAAGTGGCCTTTCTACTATCAGCACATAGAAAACAATCATTCCCCCAGGCCTCCATTTCAAAAGCCTGAACGAAAATCATAAATCTCTGACGGTTCAGTCCTCATGAAAAGACTAAATATCCCCTTACCTCACCCCTGCACCCTAACCCTCCCAGCACTACAACCAAGTAACATCTTCTGCTTCTAAGTTGCTCAACAGCCATCTGTTAACAATCACTCATTAACAGCGCAGTCTTGTCTAGTATCAACAGAGCAAAGGTTACAGGAGCATTCACCGTATTTTTCCTCCCCTCTCCCAGCACCCACCTTCCCCCCAGCTCCTCACACCCTTCCCCTCTCCTCCTCCTCCTTCCCCTGTAAAAAAAAGTCTTCTAATGGGAAAGTTAAAAAAATTTAAACAGGCCTTTTTTCTGCACGCTGGTATTTTGCTAGGGACTCTGAGCTCCCCCTTTTCCTGTTTCCTTTGGAAGGGAGATCCCAGGGTTCGGAAGGTGATGTGTTTATTCATCTGTAGGGCGCACTCAGTTCAAAACCTTTTCAAGACCAGCTTCTAGTTTGTACTGCTACTTCTGATCCCGAGAAAGGAGAGGAGGAGAACCAGGGAGGGAAAATACAAATACGCTAAAAAAAAATGACATTTGCTGGAATGGATATTTACCTGAGAAATTTGTGATATGAAAGCCAAAGCTGTCAATGACCTCCTGGAGTCTGTTTTTTAAGCTTTTTTAAATTTTTCTTTATGGAATAAATACTTCTACAAAGCATTCATTTTCAGATGTATGAGAGCCCATAAACGTCTGCATTTTTATGAATCTCAAATGAAGGTATTGTCCAACGATAGTGGGTGGATAATACTGCAATGAATAAGAAGACAGCTGGCAAGACAAGTCCCTCTTCCAAATAAGTCATAAAAAGTAAGTTAAAAAAATCCCAACTTATTGTAATAAGACCATCAGAGCTGGTCAGACATTTTGTAAGAGAGTTTTTGCCTGCCAACAAATGCCAACACGGTGAGAGCAGAAGAAAGGATGCAGAAACGGGCTAGTCCCAACACATCTCTGAGAAGCTGCAGGTCTTCACCATGGCCAGGGGAATCCCCGGGACTCCCTTGACTGTTTAGACTGCAAGCACAGAAGGTCAACCCATCCCAGCCATGTGCCCCACCATCTCCTGCCACCTTTGCCGCCCTGCGACCAAATTCTCCGTGCCTGTGGACCACAGGGCAGCTGCTCCATCTGTTTTTCAAGGTATCCAACATCCCCACTGTTGGATGGATAGCTGGAAGTCCCGGAACAGGCTTCTGGGGTCTCCAGCTCTGGGGAAGTCCACCATACAGTCTTTAAGGGTCAAGTTTTCTGGCTTTTTGTACTGACTGGGGCTGCAAATATTCCCCCAAAGAACTAATAAATCATTGTGGAATGGAAATTCAGTTTCTTAGCCAGCATTAAAGAACATCTTCCTCTCTCTCTGAAGTGCTGCATGATGCTAGTGATTGACCTCAGTTGAACAGATGGAGCTGCTGGAGGAATACTACAGAATAGTAGCAATCCTCCCCTTGCCTTTGAGCATTTAAACCCCGATGTGATGCAACGTGTCTTGAGTTTGGCTCAAACAGCTGCCATCAATTCAAGATTTACAGGGAGCCAAAGGAGGGCAGAAAAAGAAGAAAACAGTGACAATCGGGACACCACTGAACATGCCAGTATGAAAGCTGCTGAACTGAAACAGTCTACTATTCCAGTTCCTTACATTTTCTAGTTTAGGGAAAAGGTCATTACTGAATCCATATACCACGTAGAGTATTCTTTTCTCAAACTTTCACTATTACAGACATCCAACTCTTGATGAAAAGATGGATTGAACACAATCCCTTCAGCAGCAAGACTTGTTTTATTCTTAAGAGGCAGGAAAAAGAGTAAGAAAAGGGATAAGAAACCCACACTCCCTATAATTTGCAAGTTGTACCAGTTCTTTGTGACCTTCTTTTGCTTCTATGCTGTACCTACTTTCCCAGTCCTTCACTTTTGGCTTTACACTAAGAATCCTCCGGCTAAGGGAGTGTCACTTTTCCGTTTTGTCCCCAGCACAATGAAACTAATTTCAGCTGGGACTTTGGATGTCATAATAAAAGAATTTATTACTTCTTCTATGACAGCTAATAAGGGCAAAGTCATTGGAAGAGGGACATGTGAAATAATTGCCAGAACTTCTGAAAACTGAATAATTTGATGTTTTCACAATTTATTTCAATTCAGTAAAAGGTTCCATAGCCATGAGTTATTTCTCAGACATAATTAAGAACATTTTAAACAAGAAGAGGCCTCTCTTACCCCAAACAAGGCTGTTTTTGAGCAAAGGCACCCCTTGCAATGGTTGACACTCCAAACTTCAAGATTCAGCTGTGACCACAACCAACATTTACATGAAAAACACACAGAGTTTAGATACTCATTTACACTGAGAACTCTTTACAATAATGTGCTGAAGGACATTTTTAGCCACTTAATATCCCTTTACAAACCAAGAGTGGTGTAAAGAGGCCTCATGGTAAATGAGACTCAAGCCAATGACTGCAAAACCACAATTTGGCGAATATGCGTGAAGTTTCTGAGCCAAGAAATGGTGCGAAATAAAACTGATGTTTGTTTTCCCCACAGCAATTAGATCAAAAAAATATGTACAAGTTTCATACAGCAGCGAACAGTTTTCCTCACTCCTGCTTGCCCCGAATTGCTAGAAAGGGATGGCGCTACGGTTGAGAAGAACACTGACAGCCCTGCTAACTCCTTAGTCTGATTTTTCCCTGTAAAGCTTCTGTTCCTGAAACCCAAGGGATTAAAATGGAATTTTATCTTTTATTAAAAAAAAAAAGCAGAGGTGCTAGTTCAGCTTTCCAGTAAGCAGCATTGGTAACCTTCCTTCCCCACAAAGGAGTGAGTCACTCTTCAGACAGCTCCAGAGAAGAGCATGCACACAGTAAGATGCCACGTTCCTGTCTGCTCGGCCAGAGACAGGCTTGGGTTTGATGGCCCAAGAGGCTCCTTCCAGTCCCATGCTTTTTGTCTCTTATAGGAAAAGTAAATTCCTAGGCAGCAAAAGAGTGAAGAAAGCTGGAAAATTAAACTCCAATGGCTGAAAGCCAAAAGCCAAACATGGAAAACCAGAAATACAGTCTCTCCCTTTTTTCACAAGTGAAATCTCATTTCTCTGTCTACTGACCCACAACTCCTCCAGTACACAACTGTCCATCTGACCTCTTCCAGGAGGCCAGTGTACGATTTCTATCCCAATTTGCTTTCAGGACTTCGCTGGGGACTTAAATAGAGCTACATCCTTGTGTGGGCCCTGTGCACTGGACAGGATTTGGCAGCCGAGCACAGCATGTAGCATCAGCTGCTGAACTTCTGGAAGAAAGTCCTGGGTGAGGACATGAGGCACTGCTGTAACCAAGCTCGCGATGCCGAGATCGGAGCAGATGTTTATCAGCAGCAGCCACAGAGAAATGGGAACTCACAGCTAGAAGCTGTCCCTGCCGGAATCACAAGAAGCTCTCCCTGTGGGCAGAGTTTGAAAGAAGAGAGGCCAAAGTGGCCCATGCAAGCTGCTGTACTCCACTTTAATATCATCAATAACAGACCCCAGGCCTCCCTCCCTCACTTCAGTGCAGTTTCTTGCATCTTGCTAACAGTAATCTTCCTGGTAATCAGCCCAGCCATAGAATTACCTAAGAATTTAATTCTTTGTGCAGAAAAAGCTTCCCCCTTTTGCTGAGGAAAAAATAAAAGAGATGACCTGTTCTGCTTTCCTTCCCAGGAGCCGAGAGGCTGGGGGCAGGGAGGAAGGAGGTCAGTTTGACTTTGAACCCATCAGGTGTGCTGTGGAGCCCGTCACAGCCATGCAAGGCAGAACGGCAAACAGTGCCCTGCACCTCTGAAAGTTGGCCGTGCCTGTTTTGCTGGGAGACTCCAACCAGAGGTGACAGGACTCAGTTATGAAAGGGGAATTTAGGTCAACAATCAAAGCCACAGTCAGGGGGCCCAAGAACAGGGAGCTAAAGGTTGGGGCTGTTTTTTTCTTTAGCATGCTTTAATCGTTTAGTATCAAAGCACAGAGGAACGCTTGAAAGAGCAAATATTCTACAGGAACCTATAGAAAGCTTTTATCTGTCCAGAGGAAAATAATCAAACCCGACAGATTTGGGTTAAGTATCCCCATGTTCCATGCAATTGGATAAGTCAGCGAAGATCCACTGGAGCAGTTCTTGAGTTCTGCACTGGATATTTCATGGTATGACACTGAACCCAATACAGTTTTACAAAGTGGAGAAATAATCTCTCCTTTCCTTTGCTATGCTTACCCCAGCCCCCACTTCCTTCCACAATGGTTAAATAATTCAAAGTCCAGAGTACTTACGGCAACATCTCTGTCTATACCATTTCCAACACAGCTAAGAGGCCTCCTGAGGTCGCCCCTTGAGATGAGGAGCGGCTCAAGGAAAGCTCCCGAGACTCGCTCAGGTGGCAACGTACTCCTTAAGCGAGTAAAAAGGGGATGTTTGCTGCCGCTATCAATCTAGCTGAATTCGCACCAGATATTATCATTTACAAGCTATTCAGCAGGATTCAGAGCTGAGACAGAAGGACAGAGTTCTTTTTGTTTTGACATAAAAGACAAGATCTTCATCATGTAGAAATACAGAGTCTAATACAGCTATGCCTATTTAACGTTGAGAAATTGGCCCAAGGCTCTCTGCAACATCGAAATCTTTATATCGTTGCCATTTAGCATTAAATTAAGCATATATTCTTACTGTTTCTCAAATTCCCAGTCACTCCTATGCTCGATGAGATACCTTGAAGCCTGAAAACAGGGAGGTGAGAACGGCTAAACCAGCAAAACATGAATTTAATAGTGGCTGGTTAGTTACGAACATTACACAAATCCTTCCCTTCTTATAACAAAATCATGTAGGCTGCAAGAGAGCAGCCACTGGCATGGACAATCATATTAGTGACACTTCACTGAGCCTATTGTGAGAATATACCCGCTAACAGTATATAAGAGCTTGCTGCAAATAGATCTGGTAGGCTGGGGTTAGTGAGAAATTATTAGATTGTGAGGATTTTGAGGTGCAAGTGAATACACAACACTGCATAACCAGATGGCACAGAGGAGTGAGCTTCAGTCCTTGCAGTATTATACCAGGGTCATCCTTGGACTGGGTGTTGCTTTTGCAAGGGCTCCTTTGTATACAGTATCAGCGTAAACAAGCATTAGTGCGAATGTTGGCTTCTTATCTTAGATGTCCCTAAGCATTTCACAATAAAGCTGCAGAACCAGTGGAGACTGGTACTTAGCTAACAAACTGTGGCTGTTTATAATCTTGTTAACTAGTTTTGGGTGGGCTTTTAGATGGATAGCAAAACGCACATCCTTCTCAAGGGTCAAACTTCAGTCCCTGCAGTAAAGTCTGGGACCACAGGAACATTCCAGAGAACAAGGGAAAGGTTCTTCTAGTATCTACAAACCAATTTGTCCTGTGTGGTTCCCAGAAATAACTGAGTATTTTTGGTGGAAGCTTGGAAAACCAGTATGTGTCCATGTTATTAGAGATGATCATAACATATGCAGACATAGTGACAGTATTCAGATAGCACAGGCAGGCTTCGTTTGGATACTACTGAACTTTAGGTCATACACTCTGCAGCCATCAGCATGCTGCTTCAGAGAATCCCTGGTGTATGTCATAAGGATGGGTGGCTTTGCATCAGCCTTGATTCAGACATGAATTCAGGTTGGCGGTTGCCAGTTCTGGACACTCTAGTGTGGCCCACTGATAATGAAGCAGATTTTAGAGTTTATGAAAACCCAGATATCTTTCAAATACAGGGAATGGAAAGCCCTCAATAAATTTGTTCGTTTGGCTCGAAGGGACTTCAAGCTCTCTATTTCTAAGCTTATCTATGTTCATTGATCAGCAGAACCAGGTTATGGATTAACCATGCTATTGTAGCTGAGGCAGCGTATTCACCTTTCGAGAAACCCAGCTTTAACATCATTCTCACTTTAAGAGCAGACGTTGCAAAACACACAGATATACACCAAGAGGCATGCATGAAAACCATCCATCTTTCACAGACCCATGCACAAGACACACAAAGCCGTCAGCACCCATAAACCTGCATAAAAGACAGAAATACAATGGCACACCAGCAGAAGGATTGCTCTACAGACACAGATGATTATAGCCAGCAACATGCTTGGTGGAACGCACATTACCTCTGCTTCCACGCCTCCTTCTCCTCCCTGCACTATTAGCCAAATACTGATTAGCTATCAAAGCTCTGCGAAGAAATTTGCTCTTGTGCATCCCAACACAGATTGGCTTTCCTCTCTTTTGTAAGAGTTAATGCTTGAGAGCAAACACAGAGAGTATCTTCTACAGAAGGAACAGACACGCAAGTACCATAACTTCCGGGTAATCTAAACGATAAAGTGGTATTTCTGGGCTCCTTTTAGAAAACAGCAGAGAGAATTGATCATAAACTGGGTCAAGATAGGTCAGCATACCTCAGAGCAGATCAGATGGCCAGAGCATCCCAGGAGGAAACGTTCTCCTGGAAGGATTATTAGGGGCACATCTGTGCCATCAGATGACCGTGCACAATACCCATCAGCTCACTGGGAGTTCAATATGGCATTTCCTTTCAAAATGTGCTTTGTGCCTGACAAGCACTGCAAGTCAATCAGCTGCAGCAGCGGCCAAGTCTGTAGTCGTGCTGGAAAAGCGCCCGACACACTGCCCTGCGGAACCCCCTCGATGGCCAGAAACGCGGAGCAGGGAGAAGTGGAGGTCTAGCGCATGAGATTGCTTGTGGTGCTGATCAAAATACATGGCGAGGATTAAAAGGGGGGACAACAACACAGCTTGTTTTGCTTTTTAGAATTCCCTTGTCTCTGACCTTTACAGCAGCTTTAGGGCAGCACTGGAACTAGCTGAGCAGTTACTACTCCCAGCTGCAGAGAGACGAGCTTTTACACCATTGCACAATGCATGTGTGTTGGAGGGGGGGAGGTTAGGGCTAGAGAACAAAGAAGGAAATCTAGTGGCACCTAAATCAAGCATTATGATCAATGAGGGAGTGGGAAGAGGACCTGGGGCGCGGGGACAACCTTACAACCTTTCCAGGATCAGACAGATGGCCAACATCCACATTCTTACAAAACCAAAACAAAAACAAAAAATTCCATGAATGCAAACTAGGGCACCCTGCAAGGAGACTGTAAAAATCACATCATGATAGCTTAGACTTGTCTTTGTAATTGAGGGGCATTTCCACATGAAACAGTTCTTGTTATTTAATTGGATTTTAAGAACATTCTTGGGCAGTTACTCTGTGAGTGCAAAACTGAGCGGTTCCAGTGCATTTACACTGATTTATACCATGCAAGGTCTTTGCCTCTATGAGAATTAAATATCTTATTGTAAAAACATCTTAGATCTTATCCAGGCTCAAATATCTTTCTGCATCTGGCTTTCCCATATGACTGCATCTTTCCTGTACTAATAGAAACAACTGAGGAATTTACCAACCTTACAAGAAACATGTCCGACGCAGCACACGGGACAGCACGCAGTAACAGCAGGCAGAACGGCGCTGACTCTGCCTGCTTTCTGCCGTCGCTTTCGAGAGGGATCCAGGCCTTCTCTAATCATGACTATTTCATGCCTCAAATTCCCCGCTCCATACTTGCGTACGAGTTCCAAACCCATACACAAACCACAGAGATATTTCTGCTTTCTAGGAAACATCCCGCTGAAAAAACCTGCCTCTCTAGCATGATATAACTATTATAGTATGCACTCCAGATAGGCTGTAGTCACCACATATTAGCCTAAGTGCATAATTTTAGAGCTCTGTTTTTCCGCTCAGTTTGAATCCAATCTCATTTGTTTTGGTATGATTTTCCTTCTGGAAACACCTGAGCCTGTACTTCTGCTCTACATGTATCAGTGATCACTCGATCTGTGAGCACAAATAAAGAGACATCTAAAAGAAGATTCTCACACAGATACTCACAATGTCTTAGAAGTGTATGGAAACAAATTCACACCTATTAAACCGAAGGCTGTAGCTGAAAATTCAGCTGTTAGTTCCTAAAGGACAAGATGGGACAGCGATGGGCAGCACTCCAGAAGGTCATAATTCTACTTCGGTTTCCATAAGCGTTGCCAAAGTCAAATGCTTCTCGAAAGTAATTGACCTTCTCAAGTCTGCAAGAACTGGGAGAAAAATGTAAAAGAAACAAGCTACCTTGGAAGATTTTTGGCAATTCTCGTGTTTAGCTGAGCAGCAGGAAATATCGTATGTCCAACCTTTCTTGTGTTATTTCAGCCCTTCCACTTCTGGTTAAATTTGGAACCAAAGAAATGAAGACTAACAAAATAGCATGTACGTGTACTACTTTCTCTGTGCACAGGCCTATATATACACACATGCACATGGCTTTGAGGGAGCAGACCGGGGCATTTTGAGCACTTGCCTTGAATTTGAATTTTGAGGAACAGTCTCCAGCTGGGGATGGCTCAAATGAAAGGAAATCCTGTCTCAGAACACTAATTACCTTCGACAGGTCTTTAGTCTATACTTTTCATTTGCAACTCAGCCAAAGTCACAGGAATAGGTCATTTCAGCATGCAGCCTACATACCCTTCTGGACTGCTGTTCTGCCCGGAGACCGTGAGACAGACCACCCAGCAAGGAGATGACAAGCAGAAGTCACCCCGAGCTTATTCTCCGCTGTCTCATTCACTTCTCTGTTTTTAATTGATGTCTGCTGTGTTAGCTGCACAGTCCTGACATCGTCAATGCTGCAGTTTCCAGGGGGAAACCCTGACTTTGCTCCCCTAGAGTTGTATTCTGGAGGTAAATTCTTGGCTTCACTGAAGTCAACAGTAAAACTCTTGCTACCTTCAGCAAGAAAAGATTTCAATCTTCTTTTTCAGCTTGTCTTCAGCCTAGCACACTGGGCTGTTTCGAAGGGGAACAGTCAAGTCATTGCTAAGCACAACATTCTGGTTAAAAGTGACAAAATCTAAACAAGATTAACAATATCATATGAAACTGAGCCTGACAATTCACCTGTAGCAGTGCCCAGGAGAGCCTACAAAGAACTGGGAATATTACAGTGATTAGAAATATCCTACCAGTGTCAAGGAGGATCCGCAGAAATACTGGAAAATTAAAAGATCTGAAATTAGCATCCTAGTGCAACCTGTGCTTTACTATTGGCTTCAATTATTTTTGAAGTAATAGCTGAAAATCCCAGAATGATCTGACGTTAGAAGCACTCAGGCACAATACGGGTGAGGACTGAACTGACTCCTCTGTACAGAACTTGTAATTTGAAAAAACCACTGCATTTTAATTTGAAAGTTATATTCCACCATCCTACTCAGGTTTTTCAATGACTGACTACTCTCAAGGCTAAAATACTGTACCTTCTCTCTGTTCTGAAGTCGCTTAGTCTCCTTGTGTATCCATTGGATTTACTTGTATCCCTTATTATTAGATTTCCAACCTCCAATTATCAGATTAATATTCCCCAAACATATACTTAAAGATCATGATGATCAAGGCACTTCTTAATCTTCTTGAGTCAAATACTTTAAGAGTTGTTACAAATCCTGCAATTATTGTCATGGTTAATTTTTTTTTTTTTTTCGCTGAATCCTCTTTCATACAACATCCTTCTTCAACTGTGGACACCAGAACTGGACAAAGTACTCCAGCATCAGCTACTCCAGCAGCAACACAAGGACAACACAGCCTCCACAGTCCTGCTCAATGCTTCCTTGTTTACATAGCCAACGATGACTCGAAACCTTTGGCCACAGCATCACATTGGCAGCTCGCATTTACATGCTTTATCTATTCCAACACGCAGTTCCTCCTACTCATTTAGCCTCCAGGTGAAAGCCCCTTCCCCCACCATCCGTCCTTCATGTATGACCTGCCGCCCATCTTTCTATATGTATGACTTCACATTTGGCTTTATGCTATGCATACTGTTTGCATGTTCTCAATTTTTGAAAACACCCAAATGAGAGTCCTGTTTTGGTCACTGTTTACCACTCCCTGAACACTGCAACATCTGCAAATTTTATCAGCACTGATTTTATGTTTTCTCGCAGGTTGTTGACAGAAAATATTAACTAGTAAAGAGCCAAGACCGCATTGTGCTGAATAGGAGGGAACGTGGCCAGAGTCGCACTGTTCAGGCAACAGCTCTGTTTTTCAGCAGGGGAAAATAAATACCTGTGATACTCATGAATACGAGCTTACACAAGTCAAGAGAAAAAAGATGGGACAAATAGATAAGTATGAGATTGGCAAGATACACCTCTGTCTTTTGTCTCATTGGCATTCCACAACCACAGTCTTCTCTTCAGGGCAGCAGAGCACTGCTGGGGCCTAGCACGACCCTGGCCAATGGGACTTCTTGGCTGAGCATTTCCTCCTTTTGGTCCAACGGACTGGCATTTGCTGTTTACAGCATCACACGTGATCAAAGCGCTGCACTGATGTGACTACCTCATCCTTACAAACAGCATCTCTCTGAGGGCTGCTGCGAACCATTATACCACCTTCACAGATGGAAAAGACAGAGCTGAAGGCACCTCAGAGCAATTGCAAAGTAGGAACTAAAATCCTAGAGCAACCTGTGCACCTCCAACCACTCTGCCACAAAAAAAGGCAGCTTGAATTAGCAGAAGAGGCAGCCTGCTTCTCTCTCACATGGCAGTTTCATCACTGCTGAAACAAACACCCTTTCTTTCTCCCAAAGCATCTAATTTATCGCTGAAGGAAATCTCTGTTCTCTTCCCGAAACCACCAGCCAAAAAGAAACCTCTACCCTTTGCAACTGCCTCTGTTTTCTTCTCTGCCAGCTAGTCTCTGTCTCTCCTTTCCTTACAGAACATCTTGTTGCAATGTCCTTCTATAATAATTTTCACACAAAAACGTGTGCCTTGTCAAGCTTGCCCTGTCACCAGAGCTTGACAAGTGTCAGAGAAATCCCATAAAAGCCAGGCTGCGAGTTCGTCAGTGCAAAGGACACCATGTGTTGAACACATTGACAGTTTTCAATAAATAACATCCCTGCTGAACAGCTGGTTGGATTGCTTGGGTTTGGAAGAATGCTGGCCACATTGCCTACTTACGTGCATCCTCCTCAATGATGCACAGAAGATCCTGTGCATGGGGAGCGGAAATACATTGCTTCCAGAAGATATCGAAGTATTTTTAAAAAAAAATGTATCTGAACACAAGTTTCGATCCTTACTCAAGGTTTATGGCCCATTTCAGACGTACAGATGTGCAGTAAAGTGTTGCTTTCTTCATACAGGTGCAAGAGATGCTCATCCTGAGGCAGGGGAGGGGAGAGATGGGCAACAGTAGGAAGGGCTATCCTAATCTCATTTCCTTCTTCCCTCTCTCTCATGAAATCCATAGCTCCCATTTCATTCAGTGCCTTCTTAAGTATCAGAGTGCAGAAACTGTTCACCAGCAGAGTTTGGCCATCACAGTTTGAGACAAAAGACATGGCTGGGGCAGAAAGGCCCTTGCTTCTCTGCCTCTGCCACCAGCGCTTGAGGCAGGGGGAAGAGTTCAGTCCAGTGCTCAGCTCCTACCACTGCAAGGTGTCTTCCTCCATGAGTGTAAGTGCTCTTGGCCCACCTTTGCTGCCAAATCTAACACTGCAGAAACCTTCAGAGAAGAAACACAGAACCCTCGCAGTGTCATTTTGCCTCTCTGAGATGCAGCTGCTTCCCTCTCTGGCGTGTTCCATGGAGTCTGCAGGTGTTTGGATACGGCCATTTCCCAGTAAAACTGCTGGTATGCTGATGTTTAAAATAAAATAAAATAAACCCCCAGTATTACAGCGTATAGCTGAAGACCACCCCTGTTTGAACATTGCCTCTG
>Ga0181612_100394_pt1 | contig 37339 bp, 16 predicted proteins | sample HoacroProtozoa21_FD_119630 | JGI IMG/M metagenome (GOLD analysis project Ga0181612, IMG submission 119630) | Hoatzin crop microbial communities from Cojedes, Venezuel. Combined Assembly of Gp0051906, Gp0051904, Gp0051908
CTGCCTGCGCCATTCCTGGCATGAATTCCCATCTCACACACAGGAGTGTCCAAGGTTGCACACTCAGAAGAAAGAAATATTTTATATTACTCCTCTCTGACCATGCTGTGGGTAGTATTAGGTCTAATCTGATTTCTTTAGCTTCCAGTCTCAAAGTCACTGAGATGTTGTCTCTCATCTTGATTCTTTTCTGAACTGATAATGCTTCACAGCCTTGAGTCACCAACAAGTATTTCTGAATGCTCTCCCTTCTTGTGTTGAAGTCATTAAGGAAAATACCAAGATCAGTTCCAAGAATATTTAAGGACTTGCACTGGTAATTTTGCTTCAATAACCTAGTTCTCCTTTCAACAAAGCTGATTTTAATACCTTATTTAGTCACTTCACAGTTATTGTTTTAGTTCTCTCCATCCTCTCTAATTTAACTAATCATTTCCCATTTGGCATCGTGTCAAATGCACAACGGAAGTCCAGATAGATTAGGTCTATTGCATTTTCTTTTTTTAAAAATACTCATTTATTTTATTAAAGTAAAATATCAAGATAGTTTTGCATGATCTTCCTTTATAAAACCAATACATACTCAGAAATATTTCTTTACTTTTCTAAATATTTATGATACAAATACCACTAAGAAAAGCTGTGTGGGGAGTGCTGGTTTGTTTCATAAAGTAAGAGTGTAGTGATATTTAGCGCACTAGCCATTTATTTCCATTTATTATTAGTGGGGGACAAAATTTTTAAAAAGTTTATATGCATCAGAGCATGATGTAAACTATGAATTATATAGTCATTTTATTGAATCTTTACTGCTAATGCACACAAATTTCACAAAGTGTAATGACACTACTGAGCACTTAAGTTGTTAGGCTGTCATATTACAGAAAAATTATCTGTACTGTATAATCACTGTTTTCTTTTTCCTATTGTTTATTTCTGAGCTTGCTTCATAAACATTTGCAACTGCAGGCATAGTTGCAAATATCTGTTTTAAGACCATAAACCTGAATGACTTCAGTTCCTTTGCTGTCCATGCAAACAACATCTTCCTGGCATCTCCTGGCCGATCATACCCATTCTGTCACCTGATGCTGCAGTTGTGGAGTCTATGTTCTATAGCCATAAAACCTGTAATTTTAAAGCTTATCATAAATATAGGGATTAGGGATAATGCCTGCTTCCTGCATTTTACCCACCTATCATTTGTGTAGTGTCTTTAAACAGGCGATGTATCTGCCTCTCATTTTACTCCTTTACAAAAAAGATATAGTAATTATAGTGTGGGGATAACTCATGAGACCTGCTCAAGAATTTCACTAAGGAATTAAATAGGATGACTGACAAAAGTCTTTAGCTCAATAAAACAGGTGAAGTGAATTCTTTGTCCTCAGTGAGCAGACTTTATTGACCTCATCTCAGAACATCACAAAGGAAAGGAAAGAGGCACGGACTTGTTTTTGTCATTCTTAAAATTTTGGTCCTGGTTGAAGAATTGTCCATTGATACAGGCAATAATGCACGTTGCTGCTTCCTTGAATGACTAGCAGTAGTTTTACATCTGCTGCTGACCAAAAAAATTTGAAAAAATCTTGAATTCTGAGTGCCAATGAAATCCAATAAAACTTGAATTCATGAGTCATTGTATATTGCTAAATTATAGTGTCTCCTGGAATGTAGGCATAGGCATATGCCTCTACATGTTAAGATATATTTCTTCAGAAGGATGAGACACTCAGCAATTAAACATTCCTATTACTTGAAATTAATTAACTAATTAATTCCTTTAATTTAATATTTCACACATATATGATAGTTCTGTTGTTAGACTGGCACTTTCATTATCCAAAGTCATAGAGACCTACATCTACCTCCCCTTTTGTCATCTCGGCTTTGATTCAGTCCTGCAAGATGCTGCTGAGGACTCTGGATATGAGTCTGTAAAGCACTTAAGAAAATGTTTAGTTTAAGACATCAGAGATCACAGTTAAGTCCACGGATCTGTGCATATGTATTTTAAGAAAGTTGCAGCTAGGATCTTGATCAGTGTATTTTGAATGATCAAGCTTGTCACATTTAGTATTCCTTGGGAAAAGAATGATTAAATCTCAGTATATGTGTGGTATCATTATACTACAAGTCACCTCCATTTCTAAGAACTTCCTGAAATTTTGAAGTCCTCAAGAGTATTCAAAAATATTTGCACAGTCCAAACTGGTTATGGGTTTTTATTCTTGCAAAACAAGGCTAATGGAAGAGAAGGTACTAATGTAAAGCTATCTGAATCCCTTAATGCCTTATCCACTGCTGCTCTTCGAGCCATTTCCGTCCAAATAGTTACACACGATAATTTTGCGTGTTATAATAAACAGATAGGCACCATGATAATGTATTTCAGTTAGGAAGAGGTACTTGGAAGAAATTGGTTTTGCTATACACATGATGCAAGACAATCAATAGTGCTTTAGTCTGACAAGTACTGTCAATATCCATTGTCACAGTTCAGAAAGTCATTAATGGATAGTTCTTCAAAAACCAATGCTTTCAACACATTAGAAATGTTCAGATATACTGTACCTGGCAGGAATTAATCATAGGTAAACCCTTGGGGTTATGTATAATTGTTTTGTAAATTAAAAGTGAAATAAAAGTCGTTGGAAGGAATGTGAGATTATGTTATACAGACTTTCAAAATCTTGCCGATAAAATATGGAGGTGTGTAGAACATATTAAAACATTTTACTTTCTGAATTATTCAGGCTCTGCCCAGAACATCACACCCAGGAAAGAGAGTCTTCTAGAAATATATTGTCAAGTTACATGACTAAATTCTCAGGAACTAATCACCTAAAAATTTTGATTCTTTTCCTGATCCGGCTCTTCTAGTAGTGGCCGTGCCAAAACCCTGCAGAAAGGCTTTTGCAACTTCCCTTGCAAATATGTTAGCCACCGCTTAATCATGCTTAAAATATAATATGTTTGCTCTCATTACGTCATATATACAATGTAGTGCATTAAATTATAGCTAGGAAATCATCTTCTGTACATCTCAAAACTTCCATTGACTCTGATGGTACTATTTCTGTAGAACTGTGTGATTTGTAGGTAATACATTAATTTTTTCCTTCCACTTGCCTTCTTCCATAAGAGCTCTTGTACAGACTTAATTTAGTGGATTTGCATGATGCTCCTGTTATTTATATGCTATTAGGAATATTAAGGCTAGAGTTGTGGCATTCAATAAGTATTCAGGGGATTTATATAGGCCCTTTCATACCTTTCCTACCTGTGGAATACACAGAGACCTATATAAAGTTACCAAAGTCATCAGAGATGCTTTTCTAGATCTGGGGGTCTAACTTTATTTCCAGCCAAAAGTGAAAGATGGTCAGTATTCAAGTTATGTTTTTGCTGTCGGATTGAAGTGTCCTTGCAGAAGAAATTAGCATTGTGTTGGACTCTGTTGGGTGCTCCTCTACACGTGCTGCAAAAGGCCCTGGCCCAACAAGAGCAAGCGTGTGTTCTGTTTTTCTGTTTCAGAAGCTCTTCGTGCAATACTTTATTGAAGAGTATGTGCAAAGGGAGGGGAATTATCCTTCTGTTCTATGACTGTTTTGAAGTGTTTATGTGGATATGTGGGTGTAAGTAGCTTCAGAAATTGAGGATATGAGTTCATGGAGTACAATGAAGAAAATGGCACACCTGTGCAATTCATGCCAGGGAACATGCCGTAGAACAAGCAGTAGATTTTATTTCCTATTATTTTATACTTAGGTGCGTAAGTATCCTATTTTACTTCTGTGTGGAACTGCTTTCCACTTTTTTATGTTGTTTGAAATTTGCCAGCTCTCTTTCATAGACGACTCTTCTGGTCAAATCCAGAACCTGAAATTTAAAAAGGAAGGTATTCCAAAAAATATTTATTGTGGTTTTTGAGTTTTGCAACTACTTTTTTTTTTCTCTTGGAAGTAACATTTGATCCTCTTTGTATTTCCAAATATAATAGCAAAGTCATTTTAATGTGAACATATAGCGAGAAGAATGGTTTGGCAAGACAAGGAGGATTTCTAAATGAGATTCCTGCAAGAATATTTCTGGCTAAGCTTGGTTTTGGAACTTGCTATCTAAGCCCTGAATTTCTGGGAGGTTTGGAGTTTCCCTCTGGTGACTCACATGTGTTTAATAGAATACAATAAGAAATTCACCAAAATTAGCTTTGCTGATGATTTCAACTATGTGTTACACACATAGAACGTACAGAAGTATCCAAGACAATAATTATTCCTACCTCTAGATGTAATTTTAACACCATAATTGCTCTTTCAGGTATAAAACATCCAGCTGGGTTAATGCATCTTTCTAAACAAAGGGATCTTTACCCTGCTGTCAAACCACAGAACCCCTATCCTACCATTCACAGTATGACCATGTTCACTTCAGTTAATACATATTAACAAATCTGGTGTATACTTGGAGCTAAACATGTAGTTCAAGCAAGCATGAAACTCTTCAGAGTCCCGCAGAACGGGGAATGTGACAGTGGTCTTAAGTGACTCAAGAGATGTTTTCACTCCTGCATCATTTGCACTGGGAAGCTTCTCTGTAAGTCAGGAAAAAGCAAACCTAAATATGAATCGCTATGGGCAGAATGACCCTAAGAAACAAGAGAGTCCTCATACTAAATACAATTCACTTCACTGTTTCAAAGTACCATGAAGATGCAGAATTAGAAACATCCATTTGTTGTTCTTTTTATAGCACAGCCAAGTCACTTGGAATTTTAGCTTGTCCCTGCCAAGGATTTCTCAATTTTGAACAAAAAGTCCTCCACTATAATGTTAAAAAAGCACCAACCATCAACTGAATGCTAATCTTTATATTCTATGATCCATCACTCCAAGAATGTTACCATTAAAAAATGTGAATTCTATTTTTCAGAAGTGATGGATTATTGTACCAAGCTGTGTATTTTCCAGTAAAGTGTCCTTTTATTTGTCCTATGTGATTACTAGTTTGTGGAAGTATGTGTGGGGTCATTTTAGTGCTGTGGGAAAATGGAGCACTCTTCTGTTAAAATCGGTAGTGAAATCAGAAGCAAACTATGCTCTGATCATCGTAGGCATGTGTTTAAATATTGCTTTCCTTAATTGGTTATGTTCTATTTACTTAAAATGAATAATTTGGCAAGTTTTTCTCCCTTGACAACAGCAAAGCGTAAACCATTTTATAAGTTTGGCTGTTAAAATCAGATTTGTAATGTAAACCACAATATTCCAGGATTGTTACTGTTGCTTAACCAGTTATTTGAGCTGGCTATTGTTTTATAATTGTGCACCTTTAATTTTTCTGATTCTGTTTATAATTTATGCGAAACTTCTTGCTACTAAATAACCCAATAATATTGATCTTAATTTTATTTTTGCTCTCTCTCTTCCCTGGGATCCTCTATATGAAGATCAGTGCATTACAGGGGAGATTCAACCTCGATGGGGAGATTAAGGAGCATCTCTGTAACTGCAACTATCTAGGGTACTCATTAGAAACTCTGTTCCAAGGGGCAATGGACCACCTCCTGCAAGTTCAGCTTGTGGAGAATATTGTGTTTTGGTGAACTGATTGATAAATTGATCGATTGATTGAATGACTTTCAAGAGAAGATGGAAAAATATTCTTTCCTCAGAAAGCAGAAGCCACCCATCTCACAGCTGGAGGTCCTTGTGAGGGTAGGCTGTACAACTCTGGCTACCCCATTTTCCTGCTCAGTGTTTAGGGAAACAGGCAGGATGAAAGAGCTCAGGACACAGGACAAGGGTTATTCAAGAGTTCTGAGGCTCAGGCGACTTGTTAGGAAACTCTAAAAATCTGCTTCTTCAGGGAAACCTTTGGAGGTCTTCCCTTGGCATCACTGCTGCTTCTGGGGCATGCTGAGTTTCTCCTTACTACTAATGCTGCCTGTTTTGATAGCTATGATGATGTCCTGTAAGCACCTTAGCAGAGAAAAAGTTAAATTTATGTCTCTGAAACTTCCTCCAGGGGATTTTCTGCAGCTGGGTTCTATGTCTTCTTGACACAGAGCAGGAATAAATTGAGCTCAAAATGTTTCTCAGTTTGGTAAATGCCTAAATATAATAAAATATAATCATTAGGACAGTAATACTTTTCTTCCCATAAATTAATACATCTTGCACACATTTCATGGCAAACAGCCATGTTTTCTATAACTGTATTAAATATATATATGAAACTTAATCCATCTTGGCAAGAGAATTCAGTCCTTCACTAGTGGTTTAACCATCCATCCTTTCTCATAACAAGTAGTATATAGCTGATAGTGCATAGCACGCTTCAAGTCCAGAATTTTAGTTGAAAAATCATCCATGTGAAACTTGTGGGATTCGTGCACGTTTCATGAGTAAACTGGTCACCATCCAAATACTTATAGGCAATACATAATACAACTCTGAATAACCAGCAGAGTGAATTCATCATGTTTATTCACAAAAGTATTAATCAGATGTTTTGTACCATTCAACCAGCTACATTGCTGACCTACAACATGATTTTACTAGGATGCCTCTGGTCATCATTTTCCAAGGATATCTGAGCAAACCACTATTAGTTTAAAAATATAGTTTCACTGAAGCTTTTTCTTTCGATTTCCTTCAGTTTTCAGACTGAACTACAGTGCCTCTGACACAAATGACAGAAGCCGAGTTAAAAGCAGATTAAAGAAGTTCATCTCCCGAAGACCGTCCTTGAAAACACTGCAAGAAAAGGGACTTATTAAAGGTGTGTTTGGTCTTATGTACTTTTTTGGAGTAAAAACTAAAAGTTCACAAATTAGTTTCTCGTTCTCAGTAAAATGAATAAGTGCATTGGACAAATACTTATTAGATATTGTTTTGTTGCTGTATCTCATAAAACTTACACTGCTGAACTGTAAGGAAAAAAATCAACACATTGTTACATATATCCCTGTGATATCTGACTACTTCAATTTTTCTGCTTCGGTGTGCATGTGGTAGAAGACCACTTAACACAGGCACTCACCATGCACGTTGCAAATCAATATGCTGCACAACTCCATTTCGTTTTAAGAAAAGAATGTTTATATAGCTTTATATTTCAGAATCTGAAATAGGAATTTCAGATGTTGCGCTGACTAATTTGTTTCCTAGGGTAGGCTGGAATACTTTCTGCTGTCTTTTCTCATTATTTTTCTTACTCACCAACAAAATAAATTTTTAACAATTTAAAATACTTGCCAGTGAATAACAAATGCTTTGAATCCCTGATTTTTTCCGACTCCAATTTCTTGCAAAGTTGGTCAGCCATCACTTTCACATATCCTTGAAAAATTGTTTCTTTGATAAAAAGTGTTTGTTAGTTTATCCAAGGAGTAAGTGTTTTGCTAAGAAGCTGGTAGTTAACTTGAAAGCAGTAGCATTCTGACCACTAATAATCGAGCAAAGCCATGTTTTCAAATATTGTCTGGAATAATGCTTTAAAAATTTACGCACTCCCAAATTATTATGTGTGAAACCCACAACTGCACATGCAAATTGACTAGAAGGAGGCATTTTGCCAGCAGCCCCTGTCAATCTCTGCAGTCTGAGTTTTCCAGTGGTGTGTCAAAAATGGCAAGGGGTGTTGCTAGTGTGTATTAAACTTGTCTGTCCCGAGCCAAGAGGTTGACCCCAGCCAGCAAAACTCAAGCAGCCACAAGTGTTAAACGCCAGCTGGGCCCACGTCTGAAGAGAAGACTTTATGAATTAAATTCTTCTGTTTTAGATGCATGCAGAAAAGTTCAGTACAGTGTGGCTTACTGTGAGGAGGTCTTCATTGGATGAAATCGTTATGTGCCTTACAGATGGGCTTCTGCTTCTGACTGCCATAGGCGCTTTAAAAAATGTCAGTTGTACATAGATATATGTGTGTGAGGTGTGCACACCTTCACACACCAAACTTTCAGAATCTCTCCTTAAACATTCATAGTATTTGATTTCAACACATTGGAGGGTTTTACCTCTTTGAAGTGCTCTGTGGGTTGAGGGTGGGATTTGAATGCATCATATTAGTTTGTTTCAGTTATTACAGTAATAGAGTAGTAATTTATAGTCTTTTAATTTCTGGATTTAAGGGTTTTTTTTAGTTTAATAAAGTGTGGCTGATGAATCTCCTGCGGTGTTACATAGGGATCAGATGTGATCCCTGCTAACAAATCCACATTCATTAGCATAACTCAAATCCATCCTCTAATTTATCTCTCTAGGAAAGCCAGATGCATTTGGTTTTGGCTACAGTTTCATTAAGCTCTTGATTCATAAACATAACTTGGTTCTACCTGGGATACTCCTCCATGGATGACAGAGATGCATGATTTATGACACAGTAATTCAGAATTGGTACCTGGCACGGTTTTATTACCAAACCGATGTTACCATGAGGAAAACATGCTAGTTATCTACCATGAAGTTTCATTGGAATTAGGTTTTGGCCATGCAAATGAGGCAGGATTCGTTAGCACAGCTTAATTGCAATCTACGGTAAGTCTATGTGAAATGCTTATTTGATAAGGTTCCTTCATTGTCTTCACCAGAGTTTATCCCTTAATCTGTTAAAATGTTATGAAAATGCAGTTGCACTGCTTATACAGACACCACTTTTAAATGTTAATTTTTAGGCTCACATTAGAATATTTTTAAATCACAAAATGCAACCATCCAGATTGAAAATTAAAAGCTTGCCAGATTTTATATTATAAGATGCGTCTATTCTTTTTTCTAAAGGTGACTTAAATGATTGCAGGAACCTCTCAAAACTATCAATTTGCTGGTTTCTTAAGGGAAAAAAAAAATGTTAGGCGATTTTTACAAGAAAAAATTCCTCCAGCTCTGAGAACTTGCATACTAACTTTTATCCCATAGGGAAATACTTCTGTCAGAATTGTAAATCCCTTAAAATAGGAGCTCGTAATAAAAGTGTGTCTAAAGCCTTGCAGGACGTCTCGGTACCGAATTTCTGACAAAGAGCTGTTCTGTGTACTAGTGAAGAATAAATATAAATATCTGTGAAGCGTGTGGTGTTAATTACTCCAATGCAGTGGCACTGTAGGTGCTGTGTAAACCTTCACTTTTCATCAAGTGCTATTCATATTTGCCAGGGGCACTATAAAGCTCTCAAATCTATATTGATTTTTTACATTGTATGTCACATTGGAACCAAAACTCCAATAAATTTAACACGTAAATTATAGTCATGAGTAAATACATTTTAAGGTGGTAAGTTCACTTAAACACTGTTCTGTGCTCTGTAAGTCACTGACGTGTACACACTTGGCCAGAAGACTTGACACACTTCTCCACATTAACCAAATTTGGGAATAGAGGCTTCAAAATTAGCTAGCAGTTTGATCTCCTGGGGTACTTTGTTCTGCCAACAATGTTATCAGAAAATCTATAAATTATGTGATTGTCATTTAACTCTTAGCAAACTTTGTCTATGTAGAATTTAGCAAATATGCAAGTAGTAAATAAAGTAGGTAGTTAACAAATGAGAAGAATAAGAAGTAGGAGGATAATAATCAAACAAGGAAATGTAGTGGACTGAAGTAGAAATGTTGGCTGCACGTTGATCCGAAAATGAAGATGTGCCAATGCTTTACATGACAAAGTTATTTTTGTCATTGCTGTCTTGTTTGCTTTCTAGTCCTTTGCATAAAAGAAGCCAGAACAGGAACAACAGATTGGATTCATTCATTGTAATGGATTGGTGACTGGGGTCTTTCATGCTCCACCGAGAGCAAGAATGAAGATCGTCAGTCCTTCTCTTTCCATCTCACTCATGCTTACACAAAATATCTTTGGTCTTGAAGCATTTTGAGCAGTTTTTGAGATGATGTGTAATACAATATTTTTACGTAATATGCATGCGTCTATACGCACATTTATGTTCATATACATCCACACGCACACAGACTTAGAAATAGTAAATAAGAGACATGTTCCATGTCTGCCATTTTAACAGTGTTATTTTGCGAATAACTGTGTTCAAATTTATATGCTAGGGCAGGGGTCCTCAGTTCCTCGGGACGGAAATATTCTCAGAATTTACAGAATCTGCACTAATATGCTAGAAAAATAATATATAAATCTTCTCATTTAAAACTGCTTTATAGTCCATAATTGAACTTTGATCTTCATGTTTGAGCTTTGTCATGATTTAATACTACCCAAAATGAATTGCCAACCTTCAACTTGATATTGGCCTGCTAACTTCCTGATTTCTGAGCCTTTCTAGTCCACAAAAAAAACCCCAGCTTCTGTGCAAATGTGATTTTAAAGCTATGGTGGTTGTGTTGGTAATGGACTTGCACTAAATACACTTTCAGTAAATGCTAAAAAAGCATGAGTAACAACTTAACATAAATGACACTGTGGGAAATGAGGAAAATGCAGCTATGCAAGTGGCAAGAAATGAATCTCTTTTTTTGAGGTGGATTTTTTTTCTCCCCAAAAGCTAGATACAGAAGGAACTTCCTTGAATTTTTTTCATAATTTAAGTTCAGGCAAAACCCAAAACAGCATAAAAATTGGAACTGTTACAACTGTTTCAAGCAGAAAATAAAGGCCACTCAATTGCTAGTGAAAGGAACTAGCTGTGATTTGGCTTGATAGCCTATAGAACAGGGCTCAGTATATGTTGATGGTTGTGGAGACAGCACTACAGAGATCACCAACCATTTTATTTCCAGGCAAGGGAAAAGTCTTTACCGTCTCTAGGTGTCAATGAACCTTGGAGTAGTTTAATGTGATGAGTCTATGATGCTCTTGAGAAGCCCAAAAGAGTAGATTGGGTGTGTTCTGTAGTTCTTCTGGGTTAAGCAGAAATTTAGCAAGTGATCTGGTGCCCGTCGTAACTTACAGAAAGTTAGGAAATGTTTCCTTTGACTTGCGGGGACCGTGGGTCACAAGGGTATATATTTCTTTCTTTAGCCACTACATAGACTTTTGGATGTATGTTTCCCAGACCTCGTGGATGGCCAAACACTGGACAAAGTTATTTTCATCTATGACATGAAGGTCAGAAATAATTCAGATAATTTAAAAACATCTCAATTTTGGAGACCTGTTTTGAGGAGTACACCAGACTCACTCTCTTAGAATTCAAATGAGCTCTCGTCCCCAGTAAAACATCATCATTTCTTAAAAGAGACCAGTGTCTGCAGTGGTCTCTCCTTTTTTCTGAGAATGTGAAACAAATCTGGTAGCTCATACGCCACTTAATAGTAACTGTTCACAAATGTAATTTTATTTTTAAATTGATGACCACCACAGATCAACGATATATAGTAAATCTCCAGGTTAAAAGGACTGGCAAGATTCCCAGCTAGCATAAATCAGGGCAGCTCCATTGACAGCCTTCCTGACTTCAGTCAGCTGAGGACCTGGCCCACTTCTTGTAAAAGCATCGTGACACTATTTGGAGCCCCAGTCTGGGATCAGCGTCATTTTAATGTCTGGCTTAATATTTCAACTCTAAGGCTTCAGCAGCTAGAAGAAGTCACCTTTCAGAATATGGCCATTTCGAACTGCATCCCTTCCCCCTCCAAAAAATTCACTGCTGTTCTGCCTACTGTTCCGTCCCTCTCTCTGTACTTTCCTCTTATTTCATTTTTTTTGTTCTCTTTCCCCCTTTTCCCTCCCAACATTCAAACAAACACAAAGAAAACAAACAATTCAGAGGTTGATACAAAGCTCTGGTAGTCCAGCAGTTCAAACCCAGACGTAGTAGACGTAACTCTGCTCTTAGAAGGCACTGAATTACACAGATATAGTTCATGTTTCTAAAGAAGCGGGCATTAGACCACTATACCTTCTCCTCTCATGTCAGAATTTGAGCTTCTCCCCGAGAAATGGAAATGATAGCCATGCCCTTCCCCTTTTTTTAATAAAAAACAGTGAAGGATGAGTTCCTTCCAAGTGTGGCCACATCTCATCCATGTACACCAAAAACAGTTAAACAATGACATTCTCAGTGAGGATGTGGCTTTAGCGATCTTGTTTTAATTGTTTCTTTTCCAGAAGTATTGTCTCCCATAAACTAGATTTCTGCAGCTCAGAATTAGTGGCTTTGCTGCAGCCTGTGAGAGCTACTCAAAAAAAAGTAGCTCTGTCAGGCTCAGGGGAAATTCCAGGCTCACCAGAATGAGCAATTCATTGCAGCTGTAATCATCAGTTTGTATTATACAACTTGCGAATGTCCATTCCCTCCTCTTGTGGTGTCTCATTTTATATCCACATGCAAAGCTGTCACACACCCCACCATCTCAAATAGGAAGTTTAATGCACAGATATCAGGGAAGTGTAATGTAAACCATACCACCAAACACATTATGAATATATTGCTCTTCTTAAAAATGCTTGTTGGTTTTTCATACTACAGTATTGACTAACTGTCTGTGTTTGATGTATGGTTTACCAGCCTGATGTAGACTTATGGTTAGAGCTTAACTTGTTAGTTCTGCTTTTGCAGCCAATTCAGAATAACTACAGATGCCCCAAGATATTAAAATTGACTGCTCAAATGGACTCAGTGTGGGAGTTTCATTGGTTTTAAATTGATAACAGCTGAAAGAGTGAATGATTAAAGCTGTATATGGGCATAGTATGCAGCTCCTTTGTACAAGCTCTTGTGAACAGAATCCGCTGTATGGGAATTGCCTTTGTTCTAATAAAAGATATTTCTGAACAATTGTTGGTTCAAATTTTTAAATGATGAAACAAGACCATTTCAGGAGCCTATAGAGGAAATAATTCCTGAGAAACTGGAATAACTCTGAGAAGATAAAGTGGGTTTCTATTCAGAGGGGAGCATTTAAAGTTAAGTAGCATTCCATAAGGTGGTAATTGTGTCTATTTCCCAGGCATTTGAGTTAAATAAGCTGGATAGGAAACATAAAGTGTCATAACAGGAGGTTAGGAGTGTTGTGTACATCTCTTTTTTTCAAGTCATAAAAGATGAAGTTTTGAAGGGCCTTATCACAAATAAATCAAACAAAGGCTTTTTTGCTTCTTTTATCCCTTTGGGAGCAGTTCTTATGTTTTAAAAAAATGTGCTGGATAGTTTCCCCTTAATACAGTTTTAAAATACATATACACACCTATAAAAGAATAAGAAAATTATATTTTAGTCTTAGTTTTATACATATCCGGTTTACAAAAGTTAGTAATTTGCCATTTTATAATTCCTTGTTTTCAAAATACTGCACAAACAAATCGTAACTGAGTTTTCCACAACTATCCCTGTGACTTTTAAGAGTGTAAATGTAGCAGTGTAACTACTGTCATTCCCAGGTTTATGTACAGAAACCGACCCAGCAAAAAATCAATTGACTAGAGAAAGCCATGGAGTTTGCGGTTCAAGAGTACCCAGAATTCAGAGTATTCGGATGACTCATGAGATTTCATATTTATAAAACCTCATGAATTTCTAGAAGGGGAATAAAAAATCCGGAGCTGTTGTGTGTCATGGTTTTACCATAGTCTCTTCCCAGCAACTATTAATGCTGATTTGCTGTCCCTACCATTTAAGACAAAAATCCTGAGTGTCTGTATTCTAACGAGATGTTTTAAAGCTTAACTGCAGGGTACAGAATGTGACTATATCCATATACTGAAAGGTGTATAAAATGAGTTTAAACACTTTGCTGAAGATACAGAATCTGCACCCAGAAAAGAAATAATGGACTAAGTGAGAATTGCAAAACAGTTTCCAGCCTGCTCAAAATTTCTTCCCAGGAATACCAAGTATTCTGCATTCGTACTAGGAATTGAAAGAGTAACTGCAAAATAACCCTGGAAGTTGGTTAGAATACAGTTATAAAAAAGAAGAGAAGTTGCTGAACACCCATGCATTAATTTTGTTTCAGCTTTTCATGTCTTGCTGTTGAAACACAGTACAGTTCTTTGTTTTGCTTCTGAAATTGTTTACAAGTGTCTTTGCCCACCAAATAAGATACATTCTTACATCTTTTTAACACAATTTACTTTGGAGACCATTCCATACTATGCAAAGAATTTGACAGGTCTTTGCTAAAATTTCAAAAAACAATTAAGATGTCAAAAGAGGAAGTGCTAGTACATTTTAATCATAAATCTCTGTATATATAATTACCACTGAAGGCAGCTATAAATGTTTTATGAAGAAAATGTAACCAGACTGTGCTTTGTCAGAAACATAACCCCAAAACGTGTAACAGACTGCTCGCTAATGCTTAGCACCACACATGCACACAACCTTCTTCAGTGTAGTTCTGTGAACCCAGTCCTCCATCCCTTCTGCAGCCGAAACTCCAACTAACGTAAATTCAGGCTTTGATGTACTCTACCAGAATGCAGGTCGTGTGCATTGGGAGGTGCTGCAAGAAACTTCCCTGATACCCATCAAGTTCAAATCACTCCATGCCCCCCAGCTTGTTTCGCTGATTGTTCTCTATTCTGAGGTATTACGAAAGAAAAGACCATGGAGTTGCTCTTGAAACCTAAGTTTAGTAAGAAATGATAGTTATTAACAATAGGACAGCAAAGCTCCTTGCAAAGCAGAAAATAAAACATTTTTTGCCTGTTAGTGAGAAAAAGATGCACTGCTCGGAGGAAGAAGCACTCAAACAGATTATGGTAGAAGACAGTGGGACCAACTATGGAGGAAATCTCCAGTGCCATGGGAGCTGTAGAGGACAGTAGGAGCTCCTGTTGCTCTGCAAGTGAGCATGCTTGATAGGTTTGCTCTGCAGAGCCTGAGTTTATGCTAGCACCCCTCATCTATCTATACAAAAATTTTCAAAGCATCTACGCCAAGTTCCAAAATGTAGTACTCTGTTGAAATGCTATATGGAGACTGTCTCTTTGTATAAATGATGATAGTACACTCCTATTGTTTGAGCATTTAACTGGTTCCTATTGAGTAGTTTCTTTCATCTGTTTGATTCATTTTGATTCTAGCTGACAGCATCCTCATTACTGATTGCTCTTTTCATAATTTCTCAAAGATATAAAGTGGAAATGAGGTGGAGGATGCTAATTAGTAATCTGAGGAGTTTAACCTGTTCGTACAAATACATTTTAAGATCAACATTCAAAGTTGCTCAAAACTTTAAAATCATAAAAACTTAAAGGAAATTTAACTACTTAAATCATTATTCATCAAAGAAACAACACAAATCACAAGTTAAACTAGGTGTAAGATGCAATCCCCATCAAAAAACTTCTAGTACATTCTATTTTTTAAACAGGTAATATGGTCACAAAAAAAAAACCCTCTTGTAAAAATGATATGAAATTGTACTAAGTCCGAATGATGCAAAGTAATGAAGACCTGGCATCCCTACAGTACTCTATGGCAAAAGTGAAACTTCGTATGAGTGGAAGAGAAGGTCTACCCAACAATACAAACTTCAAGGTTGGACCAACAGTTAATATTATGTAGGATTTTGGATTCAACAAGATATGAAGCTAAATCTCTACAATGGCCTTCAATTTTTTACAGCAGGTCCAAGCAAACTCCAGCGACCGCAGCCTCCAAACCTTAGAAAAGTCAAGGTCTAAATGGCAATGCAAACTTGAGCCCAGGGGAGGTATCCGAGTGCTACGGACACTACGTATTGAGAGGTTTGGTTCTGTGGCAGATGCTAACAACCACGAAGACGCAGAAAGGATTTGTTTCCAGCTTAGTCTGTCCATCTTTGATAGCTGAGTTTGTAATTAATATGAAAGCTCAGAAGAGAGAAAAATCCTGCTACTAATAATATGATTTTATGTATTTTCCTCTCTTTTTCCAAATGTAGATCAAATATTTGGCTCCCATTTACACTTGGTTTGTGAGCACGAGAAATCTACAGTCCCCCAGTTTGTAAGACTGTGTATAAAAGCTGTTGAAAAAAGGGGTGAGTACCATAATACTTAACACTGGTTTTTTTCTCTGTTAGTAATCAAAACTTTAATCTTAAAACTCTGTTCAAATTGCCAGGGTAGGCAGGCAGTTCAATTTATAACATAGTCATGGACTGAACTATATTGCACTCCGTATCTTCATTTTCTTTATGTGATAAGACATTACTAGAACCCATTCATGCTGGTTATTCCTTATATTTTGTTTGACATGTTGCTGTTTTAGTCATTCTCCGGGTAAGTAAATGTTAAACATCGATAAACTTTCATTCTGAAGTCTCTGGTGAGTGTAATGCCAATACTTTTTCCTAAATCCTGAAAAGTATTCAACCAAAATAAACGTTATTCTAGTGTAACCATATTTTTTTAATGCGTGCAGGTGTCTATTTTTTACAGTTAATTTAAAAAGCCATAATATTTTAAGAATATTGGAATGAGTACTCATCCTCATTAAAAGTTTTGATTAATTAAATAAGAAGGCTTTTCACAGTGTAAAAAAGATGTGCTTAACACCGTTGCCTGCCTTCCTTTCTGCAGAGTGTATCTTCTCTCATTGAAGGTCATTTTCTTTGGAAGGTACACACAGTAGATGCAGAATCTTAAAATGTATTGTATAAAAATGTGAGGCTTCATCACCATCTGTTACAAGTTTACAACTTGTTCCAGGGATCTGGGGAAACATATATCTTGCAAAAGATAGAAAATTTATTTTCAGAATAAGGCTGGGTGAATCCATTGTCACTGGCATATACTGGAGTCTCAGAACAAGAGAACCAATGAAAAATAGAAAGACACTTAGACCGTTAACCACAAAGGAAAAAGCTATTTTAATTCTATCATTGTTACCTGGTTTTATAGTGAAAGGTGCAATAAAACTACCCTGGAGTTTCAAACTCTGGGAAATTCATGCTGTAATTATACAGCAAAGAGAGCACTGGGATATTATTATTCCCAGGATGATTGGCAGGAAGTCAGAGACTAACAAACTGGAGATCGTTCGGTAGGGGGAGATAGTGGCATTGGTTTTTTGGAGAAAGACTGGAGGCTGCATAAAGAAAGAAACAAAGAAAGGGGAGAAATGTGTGAAGTGACTATTAACAGTGGAGGAATCGTGAGGAGAAATTCAAAACATGAAAAGGAAAGGCAGAGATTAGATTATACAAATGCCACGCCATGCAGAAGATATCTAATTGACTGTTCGGTTAAGATCATAGTACGGGTTCTCCAGAAGATGCACTGGATATTTCGTAGATGTTTTGTGGTATCTGACCACTTCTTCTTGAGAAGTGAGGACAGAGATCTCTGCACTGCTGAACTGCAATAGAAAAATCCAAGGAACTTAAGTAGATGTTTATTGTCTGTGTAGCTATCAGTGAAATGTTCACTGAAGAAAATGAAAATATCACTGTTTCTTCAGAAGCTTTCATCCTACGGAGTATTGCATTATTGCTCTTATGTTTCCTTCAAACTTGCTGTGACTTCGAGAAGTCTAGCCCTTTTAGTCAGTCTAGTATGTAAATACAAGCTGATCATATGACATGACATAAAAATTTCATTTTATCACTGTATTTATGACTTTGATATAGATTTTTTCTATTATTTTCTTGGATTAAGTTGCTTGCATTTACTCACATACTGTTTACTCAAAGTGTTGTTTTTACTAAGTTCTGGCATAAACTATCTCAGGACAGCAGTAATTTATGTGAAGCTAAGTCCAATGTTTATGCAAGCTTCTGATGACATTTTATACCGGGGTTGGTATTAGGAAGCAGCATGTGGAGGTGCCAAGTCTCCCGGCATGGCTGAGACTCAACAGATCTGAAGCCCTCCTCTTAATGGCCAGATATGCCTCCAGCCAAGATACTCAACTGCAGAGTCATGGGAAATACTTATGTACCAATTATGGGAAAGGCACATTTAATGAAAACTCTATGTTTACTTTCATAGTCTTAGTAAGATGGCCTAGATACTCAGTACAGCTGGCATATTGGCTGTTGTAGAAAAGCTTTTTTCCCTATTTAGAAAATATATCATCTACATACTCTAACTGTACCAAAAATGCTGCTTGCATGCTTCATTTAAGGTAAAGGATTATTAGGAAAAAAGACTTCAGGAGGCTAATTCTAAATGTTACAAAAATATTCAGACTTTGCTGAAAAGTTGTGTTCTTATTTATCACCTCATGATTTTAATTATTATTTACCTATTAATTTTCTATTTGTTTTTCTGATTTTCAAAACATTATCATTGCATACAGAAAGAAAGGCTAGCAGTGATCTGAATGAACCATATTAATTAGTACATTTTCCTGTGTAGACGAGGTTACATCCAATAACCAACTGTAGTAATATTCTCCCACAGACAAAAAATGTCAAAGTGTCTTTAACTGTTGGCAAGATTTCCTGTTTAGTTACACTATTTTTAAATGAATATCTACATTGAAATCAAAGAAATTATTCTGAAATTATTTTGCTGCAACTTAGACCAGATTTTTGTCATTTAGCCCATAGGCTACTGTTTGCTTATTCACCATTTCAGGACAGAGGTGCTTTATAAGATTTGGTCTAAAAATGCTTACACCAAAATGCATATTTATCTATGCGACAAGGATTCACTGTTCAAGAGTGAATTCCACTTTTTCAGCCTCTTTTGCTACTTGTAGTTACTGAAATAGGACAGGGAATCAGAAGATCTTTCCACATTTGTTCAGCCATCTTGCTGAGCTGGTAGTGGAGTTTAATAAAGAGAGTCAATAAAACTGTGCCCATTCTCGTAAACTTGCAAAGCAAATGTCATGTTTTAATTTCTTTTTTTTAAGCAAGCTCAGGTTTTTTCTTCACTCTTTCTGTGTTACTTATCCATTCATAATTTTTGACGACCTTCTTGTCCCTAATATTTAGCTATACAGACGTGTGCCACTGAAGTCAGCAGTATCTAGGAAAAGAGCATTGCACTCTTGGCACCCTTGGCGTCTAATGCAGTATCCTAAATAGAAAAAAACTCCCATGTGTATGAAGTGACCTGGTGAGGCTGAGAATAGTTCTGACCCATGCAACGATCAGGTTAAAGAAATACCGTGGCTACTCAAAGATCTCTAAAATTTCTTGGCTTTCTACTTTCTCAGGGACTTGGAGGGAAAGTTTTTCATAGAACAGTACATTCCTCGGTTTTTCCATGCAGTCTTTTACTTTGCCATTAACACCTACCTTGGATGTAACTCAGGCTGTTCTTGGGCTGTCTGTTGACCATTTTTTCAATCTGTATTCCACTTTTTGTTTTTGCCCCCAGAAAGAGTCTGATAGGTAGCCCCAACCTTGAGCTGAACGGAGCAGCAAGGAAAGACTGAGACAATCCTCCCAGTGCACTATAACTCGCATACTGTGCACTTCTGCCAAGGGTGGGGCCCATTGCAAGATTTTTGGTGTTTTTAGGCCAGATATTATTTCCAGTCATTTCTCGAGTCGCCTATTTATTTTGTTATCCATGACCCTTTAAAAGTCCTGGCTATTTTTTTGCCTTTTATTTTTTTTTTAATATGTGAAAGGCATGAGTAGAACGCATAAAAAAAACAAAAACATCAGCCTACGTTGTACCTAAACAGAATGCTATCCAGTACTTCTCATAGTAAAGTTTTATCGTGTGAAAACATTTTTATGCTAAACCCTTTTCCAAGGATGAGCATTTGTCTGTGTGTCTAATGACAGAGTAAATGAACACCCCAAGCAGTCAGTATCCTAAACCTATCAAGGGTATCCAGTGTAGTTTAGGTTGTGTAAAGAAATACAGTAGTAATTCTCCAGGGAAATATAATTTAACTTTCATCCTACTTTTGAAACGTCTTTCATTTTCTCCCTCTATTCCCAAATCCAAGTTAGTGTTCTCAAATCAACCTAAATGACTTGAAAAATGACCCTGCAGGCAGCAAAGCTGATGATTACAGGTACTGTTTCCATTCTAAACTGGACATTGCAGACATTGTTTTCTGTTGCTTTTCTTGGAGCACAGGATGCTCTGACAGGAATGATACACAAAATTACATATTTGGTTCGGTGCCTAAAAGCCACCCTGGGATCCATAACCTTGCTTAAAGATTTAAGAAAGACCTTTAGTCCACTTCTGAGAAGGTTCTTAGCTTAGAAAACTTTATCTTTCAACTTTACTTCTTAGCAGCTGTTATGTTTTTTTGCTGTCGTTTGTTTGACAGGATCCAGTTATAGGTTCCGATGTCTGTTTAAAGAAACAGGGAGGTTGTTGGCTTTAAAATTCCCTTACTGCTTGTGTGTTCAACATTTTCCCAGGCTTTTCTACATAGTTTGCCAAGTAAAGGGACTGACCTTTTGTAGCAAACACTTTTTCATTTCTAAATGCTCACTTTGATTTTTGTCCCATTTTATGCTCATTCCAAACTGTTTACAACCCACTAAAAATGACTGTGAATTATATGTTTGTGTAATGGATTCCTTTTGTGGTTGGAGTGGAATGTTTACTTTGAACAATTAGTTATCTTTGGGCAGATTATAGTGACCTGAAAAAAGAATGGCTAAAATTATTATAGTACCTTAACTATTTCCTTTTGTTATCTTCTCTGTTTGCTCAATGTATTATTTACTGGGTTTCATTGCTCCAAGTCCCAGTGAACAAATCATGTTAAATACGAGCAGTGACAAAAACTCCCAGCGCGTAGGGCTCTTGGTCTGGGGGGGCTGATCTGCTGGGGCTGGACCAGATACACTGGGGAGACTACAGAAGTGACCATTAGGCTGGGTGTGCAATGTTAAGAAGACACAGTTTTGAGAGAAGCTTTAAACGCTTGTTTTCTGCAGATCAGATCTCTTAAAGGTGTCCAAAGTTTGATACCCCAAAGTACCTAAAATCAAGACCCAGTTTGGCTTTAATGTCCATAGCTGTGATTTGATTATGTACAATATCATTGCAGAAATGCACACACACAAAGTCTCCTACTGCGGAATATTTAGTGCTGAAGGAAGAAAATGTCTTTATGGGTAAAGATAAAGTACCTTATGGGATGTAGTAAAGAAATATAGCCACCCTGATGAAGAGAAATGAAGATAAAAATGGTATTTTAAACTACCTCACCTCCCAAATGCCATGCTGCACTGTGACAGAAGGTTGTGTCCCTTTCATCGGTTTTATCTCTTAATCTAAAAGCTAAAGTGCAGCTAAAAGCACTTTAAAATGTATTTATAAAAAAAAAACAAAAAAAGAAAAAGAAAGTGATATTTCATTACCTTCTAAATCATATGCTGCTTACAAGGTAGTCAGTATTCTGGTAGGAAGTTTACATAGAGGAGAGTTCACTTATCTTAAGGAGTTAAGCAAAGAGGAAATGAGTTTTAAAAATATAAAGTATTCTGAATTTATTTATATAACTAGAAAAAAAACAAATTTTTAAAACAGTTTAATGCTATCTCATTTTCTAGTGGAAGAAAACACTGAAGAAGAAATGAAAAAAATAAAATCCCAGACACCTCTTAAAGCTGATGACTCCCATGCTGGGATCACTAACTTTGGAATGGTGTAGTTAGTAGGTTATAGGCGCACAGTGAGGATTACAGAAGACATGAGGCCTGTGCAGCCAGGATATGTAGTAATAGCCACAGTATACAACCTCTAGCAGCTTATATCCCTATATGTATTGTAATACTCCACATTATTAGACTTTCATTCAGCGACTTTCTCCTCCAGGATGTATTTAGCTTAAGCAATGTTTTTTCTGTATTTGGTTCTCAAAAATGCTTCAGTCCCATTCCTGTGGACCTGAAGAAGGCAGCTGGAAAGTACAGGGTAGTTTTGCCAGAGTATGCTCACCACCATCTTCGAGCTTCCATCACACGCACATTGTTCCTGGGCTACTTCCCAGCATGATTAGACCAAACCCATCAGCTGGTGGCATAAAGGATTTGTTCTGGCAAGGTTTCCTTGAGAAGAAGGGAAGCCTCAGGAGATCGACCTATCATGTGCAGTTTTATATTTCTGTCTGAGTGCAAGATTATTCTCCAACTACACTTGGCCCCTGAATAACCGCTGAAATGTATTTTATTTATGTTTGCTCTTTATCGTATCTTTTAGAATATTTCTATCCTCAGAGCAAGAAACTGTTTGTGAATAGCAGTTTGTTTCCTACAAGTTCATTCAATGATTTTCAGTACTTGCTTTCCTCTGGAAAGGTATTTTCCAAACTTTGTTTGCCTTCTCCCAGGCCTACACATGCTTCCTTGCTTACTCTGATATAATTTTACATGCCGTTTCCAGTGGCTTTAGAATTCAGTATCCTGAAAGTACAGAGATCATATTGCTCCACCAAATGATCTGAGCTCCCAGTTCTGCTAATTTTGTACTGTTCATTCTTTCCCACTTTGGGATAATCTATTATGCTTGGATCCAGGCACGCACTAAAAGCTAATACTTCCATGAAGAATGTGCATTTTGTACTGTTTAGCTTGTGATGAGATTCCTGAAGACTTTTATGATTCTATCTTGTTCCAAGGAGGCTTCTGCTCCCAAATTTTATATGCGCTGAATTTAAGAAAAAAAAAAAAGGGGGAAACAAAACAAACTGATAGGACAAAAAAAATCACACGCACACAAATATATCCAGAGGTTCAGCAGATAAAGCCTTTTTCCAGGGGACTCTAGTGGGCTGAAGAGAATTGTTTCCGAGGGCATTGAACTATGTTTACTTTAATGTGGCCAACAGGCATAAACATGCAGATGAACGCAATCTAAAACAACAAAGTTCTGAGAAAAGCCCTTGCAAGTTTCTGATTTAAAATGTTTTAGGCTTTTTTTCCTTTTTTTCTTTTCTTCTTATTTTTAGTAGAAATTAAGAGTGGTTGAATTTAGTGCAAACATATTGGCAAGCTTTCCTCAACCATGTCTGCTTCAGACTCAGGCAATCCCTCTGTAGCCACCTTTCTTAGAGTGAGAGCCAGTTAATAGCGTTGTGCAAGGTCCAAGTCAGAATTGGCTCTGAAGGGTATTCACTCTGGGGCCTCCGTGTCTGCTAGAAAGCCACATTCTGAGTTAGAAAACATATCAAGAAGTGTCAACAGGAAACATCACGGAAGGGCATACAAGACAAATTAGAGAAAATGAGACAACAGCAGGGAAAAAAAAGAAAAAGCAAAAAAGCCTTGCAATTACAGTGCATAAAAGAGAGAATAAATATATATTGAAAAAATTTGAAAGCAGAGAAGGAAAGCTAGTTAGCAGAAGAAAAAAAAACTGTAAAGGCAGGCATTTGAACCAGTTACTGTCTTTGTTATAGTTACCTGATACCTGTTTCACTGATCAATCTGTTCCAGAGAAATGTATCCATTTCTGTGAAAAAAAGTAGGATTTATATTTTAAGCTTTGCCAGTAACAACAAGCAGACACTCAGTGTGCACCAGAGTAACATTTACAATGCCGGGGCCAAATTCATGCCTTGTGCAATTTTATTGCTTTTACTGGAATTACACCAGAGATGAGTTTGGCCTTTTGCCTTTTTCTAGCATTGTATAATATATCTATTAGTGAACATGTAGAAGGAAACAGGGCATTTTGTCTTCAGAATTTTCCATAAAATCTGTTTCAATAGACTTAATAAATAAAATAAACCACTTAACCTGTGAAATAAAAAAGAATCAAACAACATTTTCTCGATACTAAAATAATGTTAATATACATTGTGAATCAAGCAGCTGACGTTTGTTCACGCTGAAGCAAAAAGTCTAGAGAAATTTAAAGCGAGCTGACTGTCTCCGGTGCTTACTCTGTGCCAAAGAGAAAATGAAGGTCCTGACATACCCCCTGGTCAGAGTCAGATTTAGGGAAGTTCACACATGAGGGTATCCACCTACTAGCCATGAGAAAGATAAAAAGATAGGTAAGAAAATCCTCTCTTTTTCTCCTGAATAACCTGAAGATGTGAGGCACTGTGCCCTGGTACGGTACACATGCCATTACAGGCAAGGAGCTGGCAGTATTTCCACTGCAAACCCTGTTTAGTCAGACTTTACAGTTCAGTCATTAGAAGAACATTTTCGGCTCACACTTGACGAAATAAGTCTTGGCCTGGAGGACATGTTCACACACATACACAAAAAAAAAAAGTTAAGTCCATGAAGTTTCTTTAGAGGGAAAAAAAGAGGTAGTTCTAGTTTCAGGTTCTTTCAACATCCCCGTTGCTTAAAAATAGAGTTATGGTTTTTAAATAAAATTATGAAGGCGTAATTCCACAGTGTAGACTAATTGTTTTTCTTCTGGAAAAAAAAAAAGTTACTACAACTACACTACATTTTTTCCCCAAAAGTTTTACAGCAATGAAAGAAAACAGACACAAAAAAGTTTTGCTGTCCTTATGCAACACGATGGGGCAAGTTTAAAAAACACTGCCTCCTCTTCTCTGCCTACAATTCAAAAGAGCAAATAACTGCAGTTGTATTTTAATACTTCAATTATTTGCTGTAGCAGCTTGTGTTACATCAAGGTATTAACCATATAATAAAGCAGTCTAATGGGATTGATACCTAAGTGAGAGAAATTGTGCAACAGAAAGCTTCTGGAGCAAGGCAGAGGGCAAAGTAAGAGGGCAGCTTAAAAAGAATGCCTTATGTTAAGGCTCTCACTTCTTTAGGAGAAGACGTTTTAGCTCTTATTACTCCTCTGAATTTATGAAACCGATATTGTTAGCAATCTAGTAACCGAACTATCCCTAAATTGGCTACTGCATGGTAAACCCCCAAGGAATTAACAAATCTTCTAAAGATATCCTGTTGTATATTCACTTAGCAGACTGTTTTATTATAATCAAGATCCTTACGGATCATGGATGTAATTATACAGCAAACCAATTTCTTTTTGTCTTCATGCAGACAAACAATGCTCCCTGGTTTGGGAGGAATGACATATAAGTAAATGAGAGCAAAATGTGGCCATTTTCTTTCATAACACAACAGAATCGTATCGCTTGGATCCTGAGCAGCTCCAGCCAGCCTGATCCAACTCTCTCTTCATGATTCCTTTATGCACCTGTTTATTTTGGTGTCAGAGACGATGCATTTCAAATAGTTGAATTTCTCAGGAAATACATACCGCTATTAGAAACCACTTGCTCATGTTTATTCTACTTTGTAGTGGATATAGGTTATTTCTTTCTATTATTCCTGATTTATTGATACCAGCCTCCAAAACAGATGGAGACTTCTCTTTAGGGACCTGAATAGATCTTTTTTGTGGTCAGTGGTTGTTCCTTACAGTTAAGGAAATGTTTCAGTGTTTTGCTGGATCTAGGCCTTAAGCTTTATATATTTGGATCAGAAATGTAAATATTCAGATTTTCTCTCAGGATTGGAAAGCAAAGAATAAGAACTTGTGCAGTTGCCCAGATTATGGGCCATTTACAGGTAATACAGAGGCTCTTAAAATCACTATGGACCCCTCCAAAACAAGGGTAAGGTGATGAGTCTGTTTTAAGATGTCTTCACTCAGAGGATAAGAAAGTCTTCAAAAGACAGAAGAAGGCTATCCCATGCCTCTTCTCCCCATCTTCCCAGGAACGATTTCCCCCAGTATTTCAGACCATATGTTTAGATTTGTCAGTCCTGAACTGACATGGTGTTACGTGACATAACACACCAAAGTAGCTGCCACCAAAAGGCTTGCCTGTGCCAGAAGTAACCACACAGTGGTGTTGGAGGTACCAGAACTTTTTGTTTACTTAGAAATAAAATAATTTTGATGAGGGTATGGTATCAGTTAGCAAGTGTTGAGTTCTTTATGGTGATACTGCTCATGCTGACTTAAATGGAAAATGGATCATCTCAGAAATCTCTAATAAGAAAAGTTTCTCTGTGTACTTGTAGTGATGCCCTGTGGAGCCACTGGAACTAAAAATCTGTCAGCATACTTGGTAGAAACTTTGTTTCATGGTTCTCTAACCCACATGATTGAGATTAAAGTGAACAAAATCTTGGCACATAGTTTGGCAGTCGAGCAGCATTCCTCTGTGTGTAAATGTGTGTGTGTGTGTGAGACATAGAGACAGAGAGCGGGGGAAATCCAGCAGCCACTCATTTGGTGTTAAATTATCAGGTGCTACATATTTTTAATAAACCTTAGTAGAAAGATAAGATACATCCTCTTCTAATGAAAACTGCTTTCCCTTAGCCTGTAAATTTAACTTTGAACAAGCTGAGCACCTACTCTAACCCCTAAAAACAAAATCATTCAGATTCTCCAGCCCAGCTACACTGTAAGCCAGACTTGAATCCAGACGTGAAGATGGAAGGTGCTGGAAGGGTGCTCTAAAGGCAGTCATGGATTCTTACTTTGCCGCTAAAACGGAGGAGCTCACAAACTGCTTTGTTTAATGTCTACAGGACTGTCCTCACAGGACCACGTCTACCGGTATTCAGCAATGACACGATCTTTTTAGACACTTTGCAAACAGTATGTTATATTGATGTTTGATAAGTTTCTGAATTTGCACACTAGAAATTGTTCACAATGGTTTCTTTTATTATCTCTATTCCAGTTGTATTTTTTTGTATTCCGATATGCCATACATTAAAAACACAAAAAGCATAGCTTATAGTAAGGTTTGTGTTACAAACTTTGCAACAGTCTTGGATGTCTCTATAGTAAATGGCATTAATAATTACTGGAATTTTCACCAAAGAAGGAAATTTGATATGGAAAACACTGTATGCCAACTTCGCCTTTCCAAGACTTCAGAAATACCAGAGGGTCTGTGTGAACCGTAGTAAAAAGGAAGAGATTGGATTTCTACCTTCCTTACATCATTCCATGTCACAGTCAACATTAAGATACAAAGACAATGATTCAAATCAAAATTCTTCCCGTAGCTTCAAATTTTAAAATAATTATCTTGCATGAACATATCAAATGATACCGATATTCATACACTTACTTCACCCAAAATTCAGCTAACAGATATCCGATGCATTTTATTGCCAACCAGTAGGTTTTTTCTTCTCAGAAGTCAGTATTTTTCTGATTTTCTTGCAAGGCTCAGCTATATTTCAACTGTATTGTTTATTTTTGAGGGTTGGACTAGATGACCCACAGTGGTCCCTTCCAACCCCTACTATTCTATGATTCTGTGATTCTGTGATTCTGTGATTTCATTGTGAATTTTTTTCTGCATATTTCAAAGTAGAAAACAATTTGTTCCATTTCTGATTATACTTAATCTACCTCTTTTCAGGAGTTCCTGAGCAATTCATACACAAGTTTTGTGCTATTCTGGTGTAGTACACCATTGTATACATGTGAAACCATAAAATGAAAACTATGGACTTGCTTCTGTGAAAGTAATGAAGTGTGCGCTAGTCTCTTCAGTTTTGGTACTTATCACTCTTTATAACCCAGTTCAGCATTTTTATGGTTTCTGTAGATATATTGACCACATTTTTTGCATAATGTTGCTTTGGTGATGGCTCAGATTTTGCCAAAATTAAACAGAAGCAGGAAAATAAAGTTTTAAGTTACCTGAACCTGTTTGGGGACATTAAATGTAGTGGGAATGACAGGAAAAATAATATCTATAACTGCAGAGTCATGCAGCTAAGATGGGGGGGAAAAGTGGAAAAATACCTAAGTGTGACAGGTTTCTGTCATATTAAAAATAATATCTCCATTTTTCCATATAGTACTTCTTAGTGTAATTTTTTTCAAAATACTAAATATGATTTTTGCAAAAACAGGAAAATTTTGCTGACTTGTTAAACTAGAGGTTTATCACAAAAAGAAGATGTAAGAACATTCAGTGGACTCCCATGATTACAATTATTATAATGTCTTTAAATGTGTGCAATGTACACTGGGAAAGATATTCTTAAATTAAAAGTTGTCAACGTGTATACATATACACACACACTTTTGCATTATCACATTTATATGTTAGACTGATATGCAATGCTAAGAATTCATTAAGTTGGTGTTAGATAGCCATGTGCATACTTATCTTCCAAGAGAGACTCTGAGTTTTCCACACAGGCATGGACGGTAACACCAAAGGTGTCAGATAGTGTGCTTTAGGCTACAGAATCTAATTTTTAAATGTTTTCTCCCACTTAAAGATAAAAAACAGATATATAGATAGATGCCTGCAATACAATATGAAGAAGCAAAGACCACTACCAACTGCACATGAGAGCCTGAACTCCATTTTTAGAGCAGGGTTCTGCACATTCTTTCTGTTAGAAATTCAGAACCAAGCTGGTCTAATTTCTAACTGTAAGAAATAGATCCAGCCTTCTGTGTTATGCAACAAAACAAGTACTGTCAAGTGACTTGTTGGTATTTCTTGCACCATTGTTGAACTACAACACTTAAACTCTGCGTTCGCATCCACTCCCCACCAATGCACAACAGCTGTAGGAAGTTCCCACAGACGGTGAGGTAGGACCCGTTCCTGAAGACAAGAGAGATAACCTTGAGACATCTAAGCTTGAACAAAGCGTAGCTTCAGGCTGTCAAATAAAAAATGGATCTGTTCTAGAGAAGAGTATTGGGCCTATCTGGACTTCTCAACTACATTTAAAATGTCAAGGAATGATGGAATAAGGAGTCCCATGACTTTCAATTTCCATCCTAAATATCCTTATTCCATCCTAAATTTCCTATCCCAATTACTATCTTTAAAAAAACCCACAAAATCTCTTTGCCAAGCAAAGGCACTACAGTCCAGAAAATGCAAACTCCTTACCCATTTTAGCTGAAGATTATGTGTGCCCAAATGTACAGTTCTTCCACTTCCAACTGTTAAAAGTCCAATAAGCAGCGGTACAAGTCAGGATGGGGAGGTGACATTACTGAGGTCTAATTTAATCTCTCACTGTTGTGAAAGACAGGAAAAGATTTGTCCCTACTGTGCACTAAATTCTCTTTAAAATCAGCTCTGGGAGTAAGGGATGTTAGGAGAATTGTATCTGTCCCTTAGCTTGTAACCGCAGTTCCTACTGATGTCAATGGACCTGACCGAAAGTCCTACAGAGTCCTAAGAGGAGAGTTAGACCCCCCCAAGTGCAATTGCCTTGAGTATTCAGATGCTGCTCAAAAAATACAGGCGTGATGTTGGTGATGATGGATCCCCAAATGAAGGACAGTTTAACCAAAGTGGGAGGATTTAGGAAAATGCATAAATTTCTTGTATGCTACTGTCTGTAACAGGCAGATCTTCAGCCAGTTTAGTGAGCATAAGTTACAGCTGGCTTTGGCTGGAATTACTTTATGCTCTTGACCCTCCTCAGTTGTATAGCCAATAGGGAGTTGTCAGGCTACATGTGTTTTTAAACTTCTTTCAGCTAAATCAGAAATCCAAAAGCAAAATAGAGCTCTCAGCAGTATCATGTGGAGTTGTGACACTCCCTGGAGGGCTCGGGGTCCATAAACCAATGAATGGATTACAATGAGGCATAAATGTAGTTTTTTCATCCATGACAGATATAATCTTGAGCCTGTATTTTTCATGTTACTTAACTCTTTCAGAACGTAATGTGTGACAGAAAATGTCTTACAATGCACATTGCAGTAAATATCAGTCAAGTATGCTTTATTGCTGAGCTCTACATCTTTCCAGAAGTTAACAGACACAGCTGGGATATAAGAAATGGCAATGTTGTATATATTTCTTGAACATACAAAATACCTTGGCTCTCCTCTCCCCCACTCTCCACATTACACCCCCAGCTGTTCTGACCATGTCACACAGTGGATGAGTTTTTCCATTGTCAGCTTCTCCTAAAATGATAACTTTTATTCAGGCTTTCATCCTCCCAAAAATAAACTGCGTTACCCACATTGTCATCACATTCAAATTAGACTATCACAGCGTAAAGTGCGTGGCACAGAACGATAGAAATGATAACTGGTGGAAGGTGGTATCAACTGCCTGTTGATAGATTTACCTAGCAGGAAACACTCTGTACTAGTATTTAACATCTACTGATTTTACTACAAATGACTCGAATCTCTCTACCTGAAATTCCCCTCAGGCAGCCACCATAGCGTCATACGACCGTAAGAATTGGAAGCGGCACATCTCTGGGGACATGAAGCTGGTTGTATCCCAAGGGAGTTACTGGCGAAGGACCATTCAGCTTTCAGAGATTCCTGATACTCCTGAAAGACCTCTTGGTCAAGCAGGGAAGAAAGTATACTTGACAAAGCAGCAGAGAACCCTAGAAATCTTATTTTATTTCAGACAAATTAAGCATTGGTTAGAATGGACCTACTAACCCATACGTGAGAACCAGTAACTGCTGCAAATGAGAGCAAACAGGAGCGGTGAAGGAGGTACTAAAAGAGAAAACAAACAAACAAACAAACAAAAAAAGAAATAAACAGTCACAAAACTAAATACGAGTGTGTTACAGAGATAGAATGCCTGTTTCCTAACATTTGGTAATTTCAAATATTATACTGTGTTGCATAAAGTGAGATGATTTTATTTCCTTTTAAACTGCCATTGCATCTAAACCAGCGAGCTGATGTGTGCACTTGAGGTCTGTATTTAGTGGGGATTTTTCCCCTTCAGCATAAACCTTGTTGATTTAAAAAGTGAACAAAGATGAATCAGGTGGTAAATGTATTCATGTAATCATTTTCATTAATAAGCCGTTATAAATAATAGAGGGAAGGTTTTAAATGTATAATTTTCTGTAGCACAATTGAGATTTTTCCACATCTTCAGCAGTAAGTTAATTAGAATCACCTGCATTTTCTTGGGCGGACACCAAATGGATTGCAAACAAAAACAGATTAAAATAGCTGTAGCTCATGGCATACAGATGACAAGACTCACAAAGAGGACAATCAGGCAATGAAAACCTCCTCTTTTTCAAACATTTTTAAAGGAAATTCAGCTCTTGTGAGTCGCTGTAAAAAGAGGTTCGTAAGTGTTTCGCTGAAAGACTAGAATGGCTTTGTCTCTGATCCCATGATGAGTGAAAGAAATGTTTAAGAAAGATCACTTTACAGAGAGATTCAGACTGAAATGTGATGACTGTGATTCAAGCCAAGCCAAAAATTACAGCTCAGAATTAAAGGGGATGGACGTGGCTTGGGAATCCATTTTCCCACATTCCTGAATCTCAGTCATCCCAGCCAACGTTTAAAAGAAAATACAGTGGAAAGCAATGAGGTCACTTTGTTTAGCTGCAAGAAGTGGGACTATCAGAATGGCAAAAGTATATGTTGGAGGTAGCGGCAAAATTACAGTGAACAAGATGAATGTTCAACAGTTTCATTCAAAAAAAACCAGCTTGAAAGCTCAGTTTTGTTTCTTGTTACAGGGAGACTTCTGAGTGAATCTGGTTGTTCCTGGGGCTTTTAAGACATAGATTTCTTGGATGTCAAAGACAGAGTGACACAATAGAGAAGAAGACGCAGGCATAGCAAGCTTGATTTAGGTGTTAAGCAGCAGCTCTGCATAGCAGTGAACTCTGTGCTAGTTTAAATTGCACTTGCTTTGTACTGTCACTACCCTTATTTATTTGTATATAAATATCTAAGTGGAAATTCTACCATCAAGTGATACGAAACAGAATAAAGTATATCATACATCATATTCACTTGTTACTTATTCTCGGTATGTAATGCTCATATTCAGTGTTGTAATTGCTTCCATTAAACAGTTTCTACAGGGTCTTGAAAACAATAAGATCTTAGTCAAGCTTTTCTCCTTTCATTGCATCTTGAAGTTATTACTGCAAGAAAAAATGAGATTCTCTTTTTATGTAGGAATGCCCCTCATCTTTTTGATATTATTGCAAACATAGAATTATTTCTTGTTAGCTAATTTCCTAAAGAGATTCACCAAACCTCATGTCAGACACCTCCTACAGAGTCATTTCTCAGCTTGCTAAGAACTAGCACAATTTCTCCTCTCTTTTCTTTCCCCCCCCATCTCTGCCTTTACTAAATTCTGGTGTTGTGTTGGATTTCTAATAATGAAAGAATAAAGAACAACTTGTTCGTGCTACCTTGAATTCGGGCTTGTCTGTCACAGGTCCTGTAGCGGGGCAGTGCTCGTCGTGAGTCCAGTACTTGCAAATCATGTGAAAAGTACTGATGGAGAGGACATCTCTCCATCCTCTTTTTCATATGAAGCAAGGACGAATATATTTTATGTTTCATTTCATTTGCTTCGATATCAGGTAGAGTGTTCTACTGGAGATCCAATCCATAGCGCATGAAGAGGTGCAATCTTTTCCCCACTTTTGTTTGATACTCCTCTATAATTTAAGGGATCACATTAGTCCTCTCTGCTATAGCACTGAACTGAGACTTCACGTTCAGGCAATTATCTAAAATAACCCCCAGGTCCTTTGTAACCTTCACCCAGAGTGTTGGGTGTACCCTGTGTTTCTCTGTATGAAAACTTATTTTACCAGACCGTGACCATTTAGGGTGGCAGTTCAGACTTTCTGTAACTATACCTGTCCTCATCATTATTTAATATCTCCCTGATCTTTGTGTCATCTGCTTACTTTGCCAACAGAGATTATTTTTAGGTGTTAGATAGCACTGGACAGAGAGCTCCACTGTTGAGAGCTCTGCCAGTTATGACCTTGTTAACTGATATCTCCCACTAACTACCACATTTTGAGGTCAGTCTTTGAGCCAGCTATTGATCCATGTTATATTTGCCCTGTTAATTCCATAAAATGCAAGTACTTTAATCAAAATATCATGTGGCACTAAGTCAAAAGTCTCAGTGAAATCAAAACATACTATTTCAACACCAGTGACTTTATCAACCAGACCTGTCAAAAATCCAATCCTGTCAAAAATCCATTCCTACCAAAAAATGCAACAAGTTTTCTAGACAAGGGCCTGATATCCATGAAACCCCGCTGGCTGGGATTAATTGTATTTTGCTGTGAATTTTTTGTTCATAGAGTCCTGAATTTAAGTAGACTGTCTGGGACTGAGGTCAGTCTAGCTAGTCTCCAAGCTCATCCCTCTTACTGGTTTTACAATATCAGAATAACTCTTCTGCCACTGTTTCCAGCCTTAGTAGTTCTCTATATTTTGTTTACAAATGAGAGACAGGTGTATATCATGAGCACCGGTAAGTGAAAACTGATTTTTTTACAGCAGTGATTACCTCTTTGTCTTTCAGACTGACTTCCAATATCATCCCATGTTCAGTCTCCTAGGTTTGTCTATCCTTGTCTATCTGGTAAAAATATCTAACACGATGTTTGTATGGCACCCACTTCCGTGGTATCTGAGTACCTTCTCTGGACTAGGGAGCGGACATGTGTTCACATCAGAACGTAGCTGGGATGTTGTTTTCAGTGCCACAAACATGATCCTTTGATGGCAGGAATATAAGAATTAGGTAGTTCTGACGATCAAAAGAGATGTTTTTTTCCAGCAAAGCAGAGCAGATCTCAGTGTCAGCCTCCAGCCCCTCTCCAGGAGCTTTAGAGCGTGCCTAACCCTACAACCAAAAAGCACACGAAAGCCACACCAAAAAGCAGGATACAGACATCAGCAACACTGACAATCATGCTGAGTGCAGATAATCTTCTGTTCAAAAGGAGATGGTGCTCCTTCCAACTCCAGCTGATCAAGCTGTGTACCAAGTTTCCATGTTCAAGTATCTTTAGCTCACACCACCTCTACACCATAGTTTTACATCCGTATCTCCCTTGTTTGCTGTTAATGCTTCCATGTTCGTTTTCTCTCTGTGGTATAACTCAAATTTCATCATTCCCATCATTTTTACTTCCAATTTCCATGGTGTCAGACAAAAACTTCTTTTTTGCTCCCACGTTGACCTAAAACTTCAAGTACCTTTTGTAACTCTATCCAGATACTCGAATTTTAATGTCAAATTTTAATGAGTCAGGTTTATTCTTTGCTGCTCTTCATAATTTTCTTTCTACAAATCTTGATCCTTCTGTGAAATTTTAATTTTGTTGCATGTTGTTTTGTAATGTTTTTCTCATCAGACACATTATCTTGCCACTGGTGTATTTGCTGCATTCACCCACTTCTGGTGTCTTCTTTAAACGACTTCATGCCTCTCTTTGGTGCCCTTAGTAAACTTTTAAAAACATTTTTCTATAGTGGATATTTATGGTAAGATGTATATGAAAACAGGAGGAAAGAATTATAGTTTTAGGGAGAACATACCCTGATAATGACCTCTTAAATATTTGTAAAGATAGCCCTGGGCATCTGAGCCCACAAAATAGTTTATAATACAACAGCTTGATTACATAATGATACTTTAGTTTTAAAACGTATGATCTTTCTGTTTATGGGAAGGCATAATAGGCTCCTTTGAAATACAATATTTTTGCCCTGAACATCACTGATTTTAAATGAAAGGACTAACTAAAGAATGCCTTTCTTCAAGTTTGTGCTTCACTTTGTTGTTGAATCCAGAGCAATGGTTTCTTTTACAAAACTCCTACCAGGCCTGGGGACCACACCTATTTCAGGATACATTAATTGTGAATGTTTCGTGGGTTTCTGTACAGGAAGTTACCTAGTACCATTTAAAATTGCATGTTGCAAGTTCTATATCTTCTTAAAAAACAGAGAAAGAAATTTCTGTATACCATTCCTCCCTTCCCCCTCCACATAGAGAATTTCCTTTTATATTGAGTTTGAAGATATTGCCAAATTCAATTCATATATATTGTCAAACACAGATTAAGCTTAGGCAGAATGCAATGTGATTTGGGAGAGGAATTTATTCTATGCAACAGACAGAAATTAATGAGAACATTTCATTCAAGGCAGTTCATAAAGAACCAGAACTACCTCAACAAATATCAAAGCCTAATTTTTTAAAACTTAATTTTTTCCTGTATTTTTAATGTTTCCCTGCACTACCTGTTTCCAGCTCAAACTGCTACTGGAGCTGACACTGACCTATATTCATGGTTATTTCCATTTTGGCTAGAAGCAGGAGTGCAAGAAATATTCTCAAAGAAGTGTTCATGTAACATCTGTGCAGCTATGAAATGTGTGTATAACATTTACTATTTTTTGCGAATCTCAGCCAAGCCTGAGTTCAGTTCCCTTTTATCTTCAGGACTACCTGTATGATTTTTTTTAAAGAAAATAGTTAAAATTTGCCTATAGATTGGCAGAAAAGCTTATGTATCATTTAATAAGTCCTTTTCCTATATTTATTATACCTTTATAAAATTTAGGGTGGAGAAAAGGAAGTCTTTACCATGCTTTTGTCTGTCATTTCTAATTGTGGGTCCATCCTGTTCTCAGGTTCCTCATTAAAACAAACAGAAACAGATTTGGAGATTGGCATATAAAGAAAATAAAATACTTATTCTCCCCTAGGGCAAAATCCAGTGATTCTTCCCTGATAAATCCAACTCCCAAACAAAAGAGAGTCACTCTATAGTGAATAACATTTGGCCTTTACTGCAATGAATATTTTTTTCTGAAACATTTTTACCACTATTCTTAAATACCAGCACCAGATAGCAAACTCTGCAAGGCTTTTGTTTCATCTTGTTCCCTGAGTATTTATAGCGTGCCATGAAGAAACACTGACAGCAGTGCAGTAATGTTTTTATTCTTGATAGAGGTGTCCTTAAAAGTGAATTTGCTTTGAAAATTGTTCATAGAATCAGGATATTAGAACTATAAAGACATATTTCTCTCTCTCTCTCTTTCTCCCTTATTCTCTTTTGCACCTAAGTGGATTTCCAAAATAAGTTGTTAACAGTCTAGCTAAGATAATGTGGTCATGCAGAGGATGTCCAAATCCACCAATTTGCATTGGTTTGGTTTGGCTTAACTTTCAAAGTTCTTGAAGCAGAAAGTTGATGGCACGTGAACACTATAATTGGCTTGATATTCTTGGAGGTTTTTGTTTTGTTTTGATCTCTTTGCCATATTGTATGGTGTCCAAATGAAATGTTAATCAGACCTCTTTTCTGAACCCAGGTAAATTTATGACAATAATAATGCACTTGTATACTCCTGATCATCTTGCAAGATGTAATGTCTTCCAATTTACAACATAGTTTGTCATTTTCACTTGATCTGGATAACTTATGTAGGTTCCAAACTGATGCTATTAATGTGGGACATATTGCTATTTCACATGAAGTGACATATATTGCTTTCACTTTCATATTTCCAAAAAGGTTAAGAACCAAATCAAGTTAGATCTGAACAAAAAATGAATAGTCTGTTTGGGGAGTTGTTTTTTTGTTTATCTGTTTTATTCTACATCTTTACTTTCTGGTTTAGATTTCAATTTATGTGCTGCAACTCCTTTTCCACCACCGCAAGAGTCCTTCACTCCTATGCTGGGAATTAGTCTTGCTCTCTCATTCTCCCTTGACTAAAACAGAATGAGACTCTTCAGATTTGGGATAGAATTGCATTACTTAAACATTTTAGTAATTTCCATTTGCTCATATGTTATATATCCAGTAGATGGATAACTTCCAAGTGTTCTTGATTAATAAATCCTTTTTGATTTCTCTTAAATAAAGTTTTTCTTTATCCCTCTGTAATCAAAGGGGATCTTCCTAAAATGAATCACCACTCTCAGTTTTGTGTTGCAGGACTCCCACAGGTGCAGGGTAGAAAACTGTCTAATAAAAGACACAGATTACTAATGTATAATATGGAATTATTATTCCATTTTTTAAATAGATCCAAATCAGGAGGTTCTTAGCAGGATAGATAGAAAATAAGAACTGTATGTTGTAGAGAGAGAAAACCAACACACAAACTAAATACTATATTTGGTTTCAGTCTGCGTCAAAAGAAAAATTGAATCTTTTAAAATGTTTCGAGATCAGTGAGTCATACCTCCAAGCAGTACAGTCCACTGGTTACGGCACTCATCTGCCAAAGCATGATGCAAATATCTTTGAAATTAAGACTTGACCCTCAGTTCCTTCCTATTGAAGTGTTACTCCAACTGGGTTTTTGCATTATTTTCACTCTTTCTTATAGTTTCAGTTTTAATTTTTTCCCCATCCAGAATCAGAAAAAAAAAATTCACTCTAGATACATTCTGAGGAAATTATTCCTGAAATTTTTTGGTTTTGACAAATTAGCATTTTCCATGAGAAAGCCTTTCTCTGAAATTGCTTGCCAAAAGCTAATTAAAGCTTGTGTTCCAAGTGATGAGTAGCCTTAAAAAAACCTGTTTTGTGTAGATTCTCTTCAATTCTTACATACTTGCAAGTTTTAAACATGAAATGACAATGTGCAGTTTAGTGTTTTCCATTTTTAAGCATGCAGATTCGGTCATTGTTGCACAATAGCTAATTCTCCCGGGAAAGAAGACCAGTTCCCATGTGCTTTGAAATGCTACAGCTATGCAACCGGGGCTGGAAGTGCTATTTTAAACGGTCATA
>Ga0181612_174444_pt1 | contig 37314 bp, 18 predicted proteins | sample HoacroProtozoa21_FD_119630 | JGI IMG/M metagenome (GOLD analysis project Ga0181612, IMG submission 119630) | Hoatzin crop microbial communities from Cojedes, Venezuel. Combined Assembly of Gp0051906, Gp0051904, Gp0051908
AAAAACCATCCTCATTTCCACCTACAATAGGTCACGACTTTAAATCTTATTAACCACCTTTCTTTCTTCTTTTTTTTTTTTTTTTTTTTTAAGTTTTTTGGGTCAAACTAAAGCTAAGAAATTATTCCCCACACAAACACCCGCAGGAGGTGGGGACAGAGTCAGCAGGAGAACAGACATGTAAGATTTAAGCCTTATTAGGAAAAAACAAGGCATTAACTTTGAAATTGTCTAACAACACAGATATGAATTTATTACGGAATTAATTACCTTACTTGAAGTGGCACTCATGGACACATGATATTTTGTCTAATCCTCTGTTGCGCACACAAGTACAATATCTTGTAACATAAATTGTAGCTGTTATTGCTTTAAAAAGCAATTTAATCAAGGGGCTTTGACAAATGTTACTATTGACTGATGACTACTTTTCTGCCAGTATTTTACATCAGGAGTTTGTCAATTTTACTATCACTTTGGTTTCATACTGAAATAACAAATTATCATCATAAAAATCCTTTTGTCCCAGATCAAAACGTGTCAGTTTCAAAAATGCTTAATCCTTCCTAGCCATTGTCACATTAGGCATAGAACATAATTTGAGATTAAATGCAGTGAAAAATTAAGAGCACTGCTGTCACCACAAACAAGTGGGTCCAGCAGCAGAGGCTGCATTTCTCTTGCCCCTCCTATCTGTGTCAGACTTATCCTCAGCAGCTGCTGGAGCTCTGTTTGGGGTGGATTTGAAAGCGCCTGTGGAAAGAGGTTTCTAATAAAACATCCATGATGATCTCCAAAAAAGAGCTACTAGGGAGGAAAATAAAGGAGTATTAAGCCAAACTGAAGCAAACACTGGCATATAATTAACATAACATTGTCAAAGATATCTCATAGTTTAATTTTAGCGGGGAAAATATGGTATTTCAGATACCATGATATGGGTGTTTGTTCACAGCCACTGTACCTGTCAACTATTATTATATTAATGCTGCCGTGTTCCCTGAACTGTTTTGACTTCTTAACAAGAAGAGAATTTTCTCTGATGTGCCATCTGTAAGGTACAGTTTACCAAAGGAAAATTTTATCTCAAATTTTTAATAATTTTCTGTCAATTCCAATAAAATCTGATATTTTTTTTAATACTTAGAAAATAATAGCAAATGTGACTCACCACATGTGCCACTATTTCATTTGATATTCCTGTTCTCCCACTGACTTTTCTTTCCAGTACAAAATGCAATTTAAATGTCAACTTGAACTAAAAAAGTTACGTTCCTGTGGAGATTGCTGGTATCTCATGCAATCTCAAATAATTCAACTGCTTTCCACTCCTTTACCTATTTTCTTCTATTTTAGTGTCTCATTGTGCAGATTCTAAAAATAACAAATGGTGGAAGGGATAAAGTAATGCACAATTTATTTACACGTAAGTGACAGGATAAAACGTCCCTTCATGCCAAAAAAAAAGGGATTGTCCCAATCGGCCACAGGATCTAAAGTTCATTTATTGAATATACCAGTGCACTCTGAAGGATTATGCCTTTAACAAGGACACTGCTAGCTGTATAAAACGAGGAATATACACCAGGAGAATAAACGGTAGGAATAGAAAAAGAAAAGGAAGGATATTTCTCTTTTATTTAACAGCCAGTTGCCAATAAAGGGCATAGGCAATACAGAGGATGTCCACGGCACAGGAGGTGCAGGTTTGCTTTGTTCTATCAGGAGACCTTATGCTTGGTACATTCATTAATGATTATGACGATATTTAGAGTCTTATGTTTTGGATTTAGGCCTCACTGAGACTTCCAGGCTCCCCTCGGAAAGTTGTCATCCACACACAGAGATATTTGTACTCTCCACAAACTTGTCTTTCATTGGGACAGATCCACTGGGGATGGGCACAGCCCTTCCAGCACCACCGTACTGAGCTTGGGTTCTCCCTTCTGGGACACGACACAGGAGACGTTTCCAGCTGAAGCTCACTATAAAATAGCCAGGAAACAGTGATGGCAACCAACAGCCCTGCCTAACATGAGATACCAGATCCACTCTTTCACACTTAAATTTGTACATGCCTTTTTCACTTCCATAAAAACACCTTATTCATAACACCAGAGAGTTTTCATGATCTTTCTTGCCTAAGGACCATTTTTGCTCTTCATCTCCTGGAAAGACTGCTGAATGTCATTCCCCACTCCCTGCAACATTGCACAACAGGCACAGGAAACTTGGGGAAAACAGCTTTGTCTGCTGACATCAGTTAGACGTCAGAAAGTTTAGTATTGTGAAAACTAAGCCCTGAGCTTTAGCCCTAATCTCTGTGCCTTAGTTTCCTAAGTTCGACACTACTAGTGCTCACCAGTTTGTGAGGATATACAACAAAGACTGAGACAACTAGTTCCTTCGTTATTGGCATCATAGAAACTACTTGGACTGTTCCACTTTAGGAGAAATAAGACAAAAACCACTATGGTATTGTAGTACACTGAGGATTCCCTCCTGCCTGACTTAGAAAGGATACAGCTTGCTTAGATGAAATGCAAATTAGACGTGCAATATGTCAAAGACACCAAAAGCACCACAAATTTTAGGGAATATCTTAGGGTTCAAAAGGAGATCAAAGCTCACCTGGAATTCCCATGGGAAACCGCAACTGGGAAAAACATCTGGAAAAATGCCTTCAGCCAACCTGGCTGGGTCCTTCATTCCTTCTGAATAGATAATTTTCTTAGAGATACAAAAATATTCAGCTGGGCCACAGAAGATTTCCAGTGTCTTGATTGTATCTGCAGGGAAGAAGAACTGTCATCAAGAGATGCACCAGAAGAGACTTTTAAAATTATTTTCTAGTGAAACTACTGATAACACGGGATGGAGTCAAGTGCTGTATACTCACACTGACTTCAGGGACCATTTGCACAACTGAAAACTCACCCTTTCCTTCTCTGGAAATCTCTGCCAAATCTTCTGCAGCAAACAGGTGGGGGCCCTGGTAGCTCCTCGGCTTTGATTCATTCCTGCAGCCAAACCCATCCTTTGCAGTGAATAGGGGACAATCCTGCAGGAAAACAGATATTAGGCTGAATTTGATTTCCCAGTAGCTGACTCTAGATTTGATAAAGATATATATATTTAAGGTGTCTTGGTTCTACTTAGATTGAGAGCCCTAAAATATGCTTTGCACTGTGTTAAGACTGGATCCTGATCAGGCTTGCACAAGCATTTAAGTTAGGGCAATTTATTGAAGCTTCAGGAAAGAGTATTTTCACAAAGTGAGCAATGTGTGTGCTGTTAAAGCTCAGCTTTCCTTTTTCAATGTAGCCATGAAACTTCATATTCTGCCTTACCACACTGATTCATCCCAGGTCACTGCTACTAGGAATGATGCAAAGTGACACAGGGATTCTGTGATTTTGTTTGAAGAAGCAAAGTTTCAAACTGCAAAAGAAGATGTAACTAAGTGTAGAGCAGGTCCAACTCACCAGTGTACTGCTCTCAGGTTAGCGTCTCTGCTGCTTTGATGATCATACAAGCAGCAAACTCAGATAACCAGAAACAAATCAAACCCATTTGATTTGGTAACTATTTGGCACAGACCCTGTGTATCTTCGCAGCCTGTCCAAGACTAATGGTAGAAAAGGAAAGCTCTCCTGCAGCCCCTGTATCTCCCAGGGAGCCTCTGATCAGGGGTTCATAGGGTTGCTCTGCTCCAGGGATGGATGAAGAGCACCTCATACTGCCTCACAGTATTTGCCTTGCAGAGGTGTTGCAGGCCGTAATTAATTACTGCTTGTAGAACTCATAGAGATTTTTAGAGAAAGGCACTAGAGAGAGAGTGGTGTTATAAATTATTATACTTGAAAACGTTTAAACTCTTCAGCTTTCCACCGCTCGCCTTCTCACAAACTTGAAGCATTTCCTTTTCTCCTCCTGAAAGAAAATTTGCCCTCTTGACATGCACAAACCATTAGAGAGGCTGTATTTACAAGCACCTAGCAGTATTTTCTCAAGTTTATTTTGACATTGACTTTTAATCAACATGATGATGATTGAAAAAACTAGTTCAATGTTTCACTAAAAAGGAATATTAAAAGTACATTGTGTCTACAAAGATATGCAATTAAAAAGTATGAGTCAAGTGCTGTTATTTAACACTTGACTTTACTTATTCTGAACTCTTGTAGCCCTGTTTTGTACGTGGTTAAATGTGCAATGCTGTGTGTTTCAAGTAATTCGGCTGTAAGCAATTTTATATTTTAATGAAAATAATTACAGTTTGAGTAATATGAAGTGTATCTGAAGTATAACCCCCAATGCTACTTCCTCAGAATTAGCTGTGATATAAGTTCTTATGATTTATTATGGTTACTCTGTGCTGTATGTGTTTGTAGAGGATCCTGGCTAGGAACGATGATTCTCAACGAACAAAGAATTGCATTTCAAAAGCAAATTTTGCTTGGATCTCATCTGTAATTCTTCCACAAAATTGATATGATTTAACTATGCTGCAGTATGTGATATTGCAAAGATGGCATTATTGTGCTGTCATTTTGACAGCTTACTTTAATTTACACCATTTAATGGATGAATATATTTTTTCAAAATCTGGTGTTATTCTTTCTTAATATACCATATGCCATCGATCCCACATGCACTTCTTTGCATAAGCACACCAAATTATATGGTGGTATAAATCAACCTACGTGTCAGATACAACCTGTCTGCCGAATGACACATCAGAAGGTGAGGTCTTGTCTGTTCTTTAAGCATACTGTGCGTCCAAAGACATTTCTGAGTCCTGAGTTGAAATGTTACACAAAACATTGTGTTACCGATTGGCATCTGTCCACCTCAGTGACGGGCACTTTTCAGACACACTGTACAAAAATAAATTTCTGGAAGTTGCCGTGGTAGAAGCAGCATTATAGAAAGTGTAAGGATTATTAGAATTACATTATCCAAAAGCTAAGATCTGCAGCAGCTGTTTTCAGTTGCAACCATAGTTTTAAACTAGTTTGTTAAACAAAATCTCTTCTCGTTCCTAACATGTTTTGCCAGCTGAAGGTAAGTAACTACTCATCAGTACATGAAAAAGTTGGACAACCATTCCGTTTGTCGTCTTTTGGGGTAGGCAGCTTGATCATTCCTCTGTCGGGGGAATTATGGGGTCACCTCCAAATGGAACAGGGGATACACCAGTCTGATCCAGGCCTGTCCCCAGATCACTCGTAAATGTACACTCTGATCAGCAAACCTCAGCTCAGCAGGGCTTCCACATCCCAACTTCCTTATTTAGGAAACCTTCCTAAAGGAGACAGAAGTTCAGGCTACCCATATTTCAAACTACTGAGAAGTTGTGCAGCTACACAGGACGCCACTAAGCTTGAGACAACAAGCCCTCCTAATCAGGAGGACCTATTCACCTGGGTTCACGTACCATATAAAAACATCTACACAGCTTTGGTGTCACACCTGGCTTTTACCTGCCTTGCTCGGGACTGTTCACAAAATCCTCTGTCAATATGCTCAGCAGAGCCTACAGTCCTGGCACAGCAGTAATCGCTGAAGACTTCAGCAAATCTGCGGTGGGATGTTTTCTCAGTAGGGGAAAATTTCATGGTGCCTTTTGGAAGCAGTCCAGTTTAAGAAAACAGTAATTTCATAACAGGGTGGAAAGTAAGCTGATGACACCCCAAGGTCTTAGCTTTATTTGGTAGGCTTCTGACTACTTTCCAAGGACACCTAAGAGTTAAATAATTTAAAACTATAACAAAAACAAAAAAGAGATAGCCTAGTTGTTCTTTTTTCCTGTTACAAATACTGTTTTTGGACAGAAATGCTACAAACAAAAATGTAGCAAGAGCTAAAGATTTTAAGCAGGAGGTATCCAAGGCTGAAAAGAATTTTGTTGACATAAACTGAAGAAACGCAACATACCTTTATACTTACTTAGCTCTTTGATGTTATACATGATACCCAGTATGGCATTACAACTAACTGTACACATCATAAAAACAGAGATTTCATGTGTAGTAAACCTACTGTGAATTAATACCTCTGTCAAGGTGTATCCTGCAATGTATTAAGCTATCCCTACCTCAAATTCCAGTTCACGTGTTCTCTACGACTCACATGACTGAGAATGTACAAACATTCCAGCAAAACCAGAAAAGAGTTTTTTTTAAATGCCATTACACCGACTGCCAATAATTTGGAGTAAGAAAACATAAGACATTTAGAAAATTATGTGCTTCTTCATAAATGTTATTTTTTGCAGAAAAATAAATAATTCATTTATTTTAAAGTTAATTTAAGGCAGTAGCTAAGATCTCATCTGTGACTCATCTAAAAAACTGTTAGGAGTTTTGTATGACCAGAAATGAGGTATTTGCACACAACCGAGAAACAGATATTAACAACTGACACATACTTCCAGCACCTACTGAAAATTATCAAGAAGCTAAATTATCTTCAGAATGATGTTAAGGAAGCCGCCGACCATTGTTCCGGAAATCCAAAAAAAAAACTTTTTTTGTTTTAACACATTAGTTTGAGCGATCACTTCAGGTAAAAAAGGTATAAGAGCAAAATGATAGTAAAGAAAATGCAGTAAATGTTCACTTGTTAGGAAGAACTTTTGATTTAGAAGAGTTTTGTTTAATTGGTTTTTTTGCAGAATACATCTTTGATATAGGATTTAGCAGTTAGGCTTCATTGCAAGGGTAGAGAAGTTGCATCTTTTAAATCTCTGGTAGAAATCCTACAGTGTAGAAGGGCCAATGAACAACAGCTCTCTCCCTCTCCAACATGAAAGAACAGATGAGAAACTTTACCAGCTGGACACACTGCCCTTTGTCCTGCATGATACCGGATAATCCTCTGCAGTACCGAGCAGTGGAGCATCTCACCTGCTGCCTGCAAAACAGATCTTCCTCACACACGTGGAAAGGGCACTTGCCTATGTGTGAGGCAAGACCTCCTCCCATCCTACTTCACCTACAGAAGAAAAGCAAAGCAAAAAAACAAAACGAAAAATACAGAACAAAAAGTTTACAGAAAATTGAAGGCAAAACCCAGATTTCCCAAAGCAGTCTTGACAGTGTAAATTTCTAGGCACTTCCACACCTTCTTCTGGGTAGGAATGGAGCTCTGAAAAAATACAGCGTGCTTAGAGGCCCTGATAGAAAGGCGAGTATTTCTGGACACTGAAAAAAGGATTGAAGAGGACTGGTTTCATATCATATTCATTTCTGATGGATTTAGTCGGTCAGCTTTCTTCCTCCTTCTATACAATACACACTGATCTATAACACACACATATGGACACCAGCACATAGGCAGCAAATGCCAGATCAGATATCGTAAATTTAAGAGGCTATGAATATAAATGTTTTTTTCATAATAGTAAGTATTCAATATTGTCACTAATTTTAGGGTCCACAGACATAATCTGAAAGTTTTCTCCTCTCTCCTATGATCATAACATAAAGAAGGAAAATAATTTCAATTCAACGTAGTAACAGCATTACTACGTAGTCATTAGAAGGCTGTTAAAAAGGCAAAACAACTTTCATTTTGAATCTCTGAGGACAACCACTGCCATAGTGAAAATTAGGCAAAAAGTTTTGTTCATGCCATTAGGTCTTATAAAGGAGAAACATTTTCAGTGGGAAGGAGGACCGGGGAGGACCATGGAGTTGCTGGCACTTGTCTCATCGAGGGGGAGACTGAGGTCTTGTGGAATCAGTACTGTATCACCTTCGTGGCTGTGTCCAGCCCCCCCCTTCATGGTTTTAAGCAAAAGTCTAGCATCATATATTTGCAATGAGCCTGCTACAGAAGGATTTTTTTTAAAGAGTCCATGAGATTTGCTGTATCAGATAATGCTACAGTCCTGTCTGACGTGGCAAAGAAGGAAAAAGAGATATTTCCTTAAAAACTTTCAAAATTTTCTACCACCCACGTATGCAGTCATTACTTAGCCGTGCTGCAAGACAAAACTGTGTGCTGTTCCCGGGTACTGCAGAACCTTGCACTGCTGGTGGAAGGCTGCAGAGGAACACCACCGTCAGCTGGTCTCTCTCCAGCCGCCGTGAGGCTGCCAAAGGCACAGACCCGGATTTCCCCAAGGCCTCCCTTCCCTCCTCGGGGCAGAAGCGGTGCCTTTTGGGTGTTCAGCTCTCTAAAAAACCTGGCCACAAGATTTCGAATCAAAGGCGCTGAGTTTCAAACCCTGCTGAAAATCTGGCACTTGCTGAGATGTCAGAGGACTTATGGTCAAAATATGGCCGTAATTGCTAAAGTGTACAATTGCCGTTCATAATCAGCAGTACTCGCTCACAGAAATAGCTTTGTTGACTTCAGTCACAGGAAATACTGATTTAGTCTGACACTAGAAAGGACTTCTAAGACCTAGAAGACAACAATAGCATAAATATCATTAAGACGGAGCTGTCTTTGTCCAGTCATTAAGACAGTATCACTACTTCGGTGGATACAACCCAGAATCAGCATTAATTCTATAAATATTTCTGCATCATCTCACTAGTGTGTGGGAGCAAGAGATGGGCTTCTTTTATTCCTTGCAAAACATAAAGAAGCAAAGAGATGGTAAAAGGAAAGATGAAGATCTCGGTCAGGGTGTAGTAACATATTTACAAGGCACAAAACAGTGACACGGTGCCCGAGAAAGAGTAAAAAAAATAATTGCTTTATAAGTTTTGGTTTCATTCACTCTCAAAACACAGTCACACAGCTGAGATACTCAACTTTTGAGTTTTAAAATGACTACTCTGGGATGGTCCCTCATTAAGGGATTGGCTCTATAATACATCAGCTAATAGACCACTGTGCATCATTAGCCAGATGATAGATACACTTCAAGTCAAGCATATGCTCCAGCATTTGTTTATAAAGCTCTTTTGAACATCGGCTCAGGGTCCTAGGCAAGACCAGACTTCGCAGCCTTACAATATTTTCTTAAAGTATAGCCCAGCCTTGGAAATATAGCTTAGCGTCTTGGACTCTTCTCATAAACTGAAAAGGGCCATGTGTCTTGTAAAGACTAGCCCCAAGGGAACTGAGGTAAAGTATTTTTGTAGCCTTAACACAAATTTTCCTTGTGTTTATGGCTTCATTATTTTAGTGGGTGTGTTATTTCACTGTGTTTTTCTGCTACTTATTTTCTATCTTTTTTACTGCTCTTTTTTTTTCCTGTCTTTTTTTTAAATAAGGCAAATGGACTCAACAGATGATGTAGAAGTCTTTACAGCAGAGCTACTGGTTTTCATTTCTGTTTCCTGAACCTCGAACAGTCATGCGCTTAATACTCTCAAAGAATATTTTTGTAACATTATAATATGAAAGCTACTGTTAATGTCTGGTCAGTGGAAAAGCTCCTCATATGAACAGAGGTGAAAATTTCCAGGCATCTATCTACTCTTAAATGTAGTTACAGAGGTAAAACGAATAATAGTAATAGAAGTAATACAACTGACAGCAGAAAAATTGTTTCTGATTAGCAGGAAAACCCAGGATTAGGATGTGGTTACTCTGTAATTGCAAAATCTGATCTTCAGTAATATCTGGCAGGGTAGAAGGGGAAAAAAAAAAGAGTAGTGAAAGCACCGAAAACTAATACTTAACTCTTTTAAGATAAAAGAAGTACTTTATCTGAAAGTACTGGTCTCCACAGGTATGGAGTTGGTCCCTACACTGGGAGAGACCTACCGCTGAAGCAAGCTGTTGAAACTGGTAGTGCAGATACTGTCTAGCATGCCTGTCTGGCCTGGGCCCTGGGCAGTGTGTTTTTCACATAAGTGCCATTTTTGTCTGGTGCCAAAGGTACATGAATTGGTACAGCTTCAACCAAAAAGCACAGAGACAGCAGCTGTTGACCAAGCATAGCTAAACCCATGAATTTTCTGTTCTGATGACCCATCAAAATTTCCAGTTTCTTAAGCACCATTTACTTTACCTAATGTCAACTCACTTGCCAGATCTGCTTTACTGGTTGCTTGTTTACCTAATGAGTAGTAATCTGCATATTAACTGAGCCTGCAAGTTCCCCATACAGTCTGTTCTTAGGGCCTCCAGTGATCACCAAGATGTTGGTTAAACTTTTGATAAGAAGTAATGCTTAAGTAAATTCTACAAGCCATCACCCTAAGGCAAAATAAGTTCATGGTAGGGATGACTGAGTAAAATAATAGGAAGCCTGAAGCTTTTCTCAAACCTCAAGTGAAACCTCGAGCCAAATCTTTTACAAGACATTAAGGATTTTTTGGTGGTTTTTTTTTTTTTTTAATTTGTCATAGCCTTTTGTTCTGTGCCAGAAAAAAAAAAAAGAAATACCAAAATATCAAGACAAAAGGCTATTCTTGGATTTATGACATGAGAAAATCCAGGAAGGAAAGGAGACCTCATGAGAAAGCCTGTTTTCACAATATTTTTATATAGCATTCAAAGTGTGCATGTACGCAGGGGCACAAAATGGTACATCGAGCTAACAAAACAAAATGTACCATAACACGATGAGTTACTTTGCTTACCAAGTCAAAACAGCCAGTACGATGCATTAAAACCTGGCAGAGTCCTTACGTTCCTGTCCCGTGATGTGCAGGCTACATCTTCAGCGAGAGCCTGTTAACATCGAGTGGTCCGATGCTCAGTAGGAGCTCAGCAGAGCCACGGCTTTGCACAGAGCAAAACACCACAGAGCTCTTCTCTTTCAACTGGAAGTATCTCAAATGCTCTCTTCGTTACTTTTGAATATTTTAAAAGGAGAGGTAAATATACATGGTTCAGGCATAGGAAAAACTCAAGCCAATAGGCAGAAGTATGCTCAAAGCAGAGCAGATAAGCAAGTTGCAGTAGCTAATGTTTTAGTGTTTTAAACAAAACAAGAAATGCAACAAAAAAATAAATGCAAAGATTTAACACACAGGACAGCTTGGTAGCAAACACAACGCATGATTGACTCAATCGGAAGCAGACTAGCACCAAGGAATACTGCGTCATGGGATTATTTTAAGGGGCGACCAATGCCCCTTCTTCCCCCACTCACAACTAGTGCAACTTGATGGAATATAACATAGACATAATTAGACTTGGCATGGACAAATAAAAAGGTACCCAAAGCACCTCATACAAATTAATTAAGAATGTAAAGTCTATCACTCATCATTCCTCTGTAGCTTATTTTCTCATTTTGTTTCCTTCTGGTTTGGGAGTTTCAGAGAATGCTTGAGTTTAAAATTCTCCTCTTACACACATGACTGTACGTTACACTAGACCTATGTCAGGTTTTTTCTGCTGAAATACCTCAGCCTTCATGAAGTAACCTAATTCTGCTTCCAGGCCCTTTTGATTAGACAGTCCTTGTTGAGGGAACTCCAATTAGTGGAAAACTAGGGAGGATATATAAAAAGACATTGGTCACTGACAAAATTGAAATAGCAATGAAAAGTACCCCCCTGCAAATGCCTTGTAACATGGTTATAAACCTTTCATCCTATGGAAACCAGCCCTGCGAGTCAGGTCAAAGTTTGAGCAGGAGAGCCCAGCACTGGCTATAAATGAGTTTGAACTGGTGGTCAGGATCTGGCCTTTGAGCTGGACAGACTTTATCATCCCTTCCCTTACCAAGGGGTCTTCTGAGCCTGTTTTTCATACCTGGTGCAGGGCTCAGGCAGCTGTTACAATCTGGCCGTGTGGGACAGCAGCCTCAGAAAAGTGGATATTGTCCTTTTCACACACTTATCTAATAATTTGCCTAGAAAAGCACCCATGTGGGAATCTTCCCTCACTGTGGTCTAACAATCAAGCCAAGGGTTAAAAAATTGATCCTTACCTAGGATCACAGCCTGACAGGTTTCATCAAGCATGTGGTTTTCAATTCCGTTCCAAAGCACTTCTCTAAAAAGTAAAAACACTACAACAAAAAAACACAAAACACCTCAGATCACTACTAACATATAAACTGTAATTAAGTAAAGCAAAATAGCAGACAAAATAATTTTTTCTATCGTTAACACAAAAGAAAATTAAACACCAAACTTAAAACTCATTTTGCCATTCGCTTTTGCAACAGCATAAGAGTTTATTATTTCACTATTTCATCTCACCTTGTGTCATTAAAATATAGGACACAAGTAGTAAAACACAAAGTAAATATGCACATATCTTTACACCATGTAGTGTAGCTATAAATCTTACTCTTTGATAACAGCTGTACTATAGCAATCATTTGGGTAGTGCAGCTGCCACAACAATATCAAATTTTATAGTTAAAAAGCAGTCAAAACTTTAATGGTACAGTGGAGGTAGATATATATTGTGCTATAAATAAACATTATCTAATGAAGAAGTGAAACGTGTTTATATTTCCTTGACATATCGTTCAATATCATATTTCTTTTCTCCTGCGAGCTGCTATAATAGCAGCCATTATAGTTCAGCATGTATAACAACAAAGTCTGTAGTCGTACTAATTACGTTGGACTTAAATGAGGGATGAGAGAACTTCAGACAATGTAGCCTTGCAAACAAGGCCTTCATTTCATTAAAGCCGTATCTCAAAATGTTATCAGTTAACATGTGCTGGCAGAGGTTCTGAAGCGGTTGGGAATGCAGTGAGAAACGAGTGGGTTTTCCCCTTAGACGATGACTTTTGCTGTGTTTGTCTGACGTGGTGTAATCGATCTGGTGAGCAGGAGACCATGAGAACTGATGCACTAGTTCAGATGAGTAGTCGCTGCCACATTATTCAAAGTCATGAAAAACCTCTGAAAGGATACAAGAACTCACAGACCTAGCGGAGGGAGGCTCACTTCCCTCCCAAGGCAGTACAATCCTCTAACAGTCTCTGTGAATTGACTTTGGTTTCTGGGATTACTGGTGTGTTTACGTTGAGCCTGGGGCCATGCTGACAGAGCATTAGTGACACTTCTGGAAATGTTCACCTGTCTACTGAATAGAGTGAATGAAGGCATGGAAGTGTGGAAGAGTTCTTCAACAAATGTGCTAGAAACATCTAATTTTGAAAAGTTCGTAGAATATGACTCATCATATTATGTACGGAAGGGCCACAAAACATTGTCTAACATCCAGGTGTGTGTGTCTGTGAGCATTTTCACTTGAGTCCAGAGCAAACTTCTGAAAGACACCTCCCAGATGCTTCTGCTCACAAATTCATGAGCCACCTCAAAGAGCTGTATGGAAACTACACACTGGGTGCCCTTGGCATGGCACTAAAGTGCAGGTGCACACCAACAGCAGATCCAATACAATCCCACCACTAGCAGGGGGTCAGTCCATGGGGCCGCACTAGTCTCAGTCCGAGGCTATTGGCGTCCCTTACACAGAAACACGTATGAGGTCCTCAGCACCAGTTACTCTCCTCTTCAGATCCATCCCTACTGCTCACTAACACAGATGTAGTCTCAGACTGCTAAACAAATGAACCAAGGCCAGAACTACAGCATATCACAAGAACAGAAAGACTAGTGGGAGAGGGAAAAGAAATATCCCGGGTTCCTGCAACACTAAGGAATTTGGCAAGTAAAACTCACGAACTCCATTTTCTGAAAAATTCTGCTTGGGAAGCTGTGCTTCCCCTCTTCACATCAGAAAAAGAATGCTAGAAGCATCCTTGCCAGAAGGGAGATTACCACCTTGCCCGGAGTTTGCCTCCTGTTCAGTGTGGGTTTCTCTGAAGGTGACACATGGACACCCTGGTGGGAACCGCAGCGACCCAGGGGAGATGATCCGCTGGAGATCAAATTCCCAAACAGCTTACTGCAGTTAAACTTTGTGCATGCCCACCATCAGAGATCCTCAGGGTGCTTTCATTTGCCATCAACAGCGCATTTATCTGCAAAACCCCATGAGATGCTATAAAATGAACCCAACAGCTGTTAGCAGAAGATGACAAATCCTAGATACCTTTTTGTCACGTTACAACCTAGACAATTTGCTCCATGTTTACAAACAAATTGCTACAGAAAAATATTAAGTCCTGGCATTTAGAGAGGCTCTAGAAATTACTCACTCCCTTGGAATTCTGCATGACAAATTAAGACTATGCTTCAACTCCTAATAAATGTAGCTAGAGCAGAGTTTCATAAACATTCTTGAGATTTCTTCTGTAACAGCTTTATTTTGGCTCCCCACTTCTCCTGCTTAGACAAATGGAAAGGTTGGCTGATATTGTCAAAATACAACACTTCTCATGAACCAGGAGTCATTTATTAATGTAATTTATTGAGCCTGCATTGTAAAACATAAAATCATATTTCTACAGGGGGGAAAAAAAACTCATTACCCTAAGCTAAGATTATTTTCTTTTAAAGGACAAATTATTGCAATTGTGGATTCTATAAGTGAGATTACATGCTTACAGAACCGGCCTTTCAGAGGCCAACAGGATAAGTTTTAATGAACCGTGCAATGTTGGGTAAGAAGAGGACAGATGTTTGCACAACCATCAGGTAGACCTTTGTTTCTATAAATACACCACAGTAGATAATACCTAATACCTTTCTCATAGCTTAAAATAATCTTCCCACTAAAAATACAAACAAGCTTTTTCCCCGCTTGTGAATATGCTTAAAATCTAATTAATACATAGCCAGTTGGAAACCCACCAAACTGCTCACACAGGCTCGGACCTGTCATCCAGCGTCACCTCTTTTGTGACACAGTCTTAATCTCCTCCTTTGTCGTTCTATTGCAGTTTTTGCTCTAAAGGTTTCTGTACTAAAGAAGTGGGAAGGTGAAGCCATAGTTCAATTCAATTTATTTTTATATTGCCTCTCATACAAAGTCTTTCAGAACGCTTTATAGTGAGAGATAAAATAATCATATAACTCTCGCTAGAATTCAGCACGGTGACTTTCATATGCTCAGGGTAAGGCTATGTACCAGGAAAGGAACATTTAGAAAATTTAGAAATAGAGAATGTATGAATAAGTCTGCATTGGTTCCACGCTGTATAGTAACGAGAAGAGGGAAGCAGATGCCTGTTACTGTGAGTTCAAAGCCCTTCTTTTGGGCAGGGGGGTCCCTCCCAGCTCTGCAGGTACAGACAAGAGGCAAGTGCGTGGAGGAGGACGAGCACGGTGAGAGCAGCGGGGCTGCTGGAGCGGGCGAGGAAGGCATCACCCAAAGGAGCCTCTGCAACTGCATCAGGCACAGAAATGTGACTTTGGTTTTTTCCCCTCATATGTAAAGCACAATTTCCATACAGAAAATGAGAAAACTTCAGCCTGTCTTGAGAATGGCATGGAAAAACGCAGCAAGTCACTAACGTTCATGCTCTGACAAAACACAGGAACAGCCCTGTAACCAGGGAGGGAAAAGTTTCTGCAGAAGAAAAAGGCTTTAGTGGTCAGCAAAGAAAAAACCTTTATGGCAGCATCATTATTGTATTTAGCTTGTTTATAAACACTCAGTGTCCAAAAGATCATCCTATATTAATTAATTATTTGTAAGGATAAACCTGGAACCAGGTGCACGCAGAGCATTAGCAGTACAGTGCAAGCAGCAGCTGGTACGCAGGGGCAGAGGCAGGAGTCAGCTGGTGGACCTTGTTCACTCTGCTAAACCCGTTCTCATCAAGTCTAGAGAACAAGCACAGAAAAACTGTCTTCTCAGGCTACTAAAGCAACTCTACCTCTATCCAAACAAAACCTGGATGTCAGAACCCTCACCCAGTTCATTCCAGTATGACCTCAAGCAGCACGGGAGAAAGATGCTCCCAAAACCACCTTGATCATTAAAAAAGGGTGTTACAAATTCTGTGATATAGTCTTAAATTGTCGTTCTAAAAGTTTACTACATCTCTGAGGCCCACCGTTTCAGAAGCCCACACATAATGAAGCCCTGTAAAAGAGCATTTAAGAAAATATTTGGGCAACAGCTAATATTTCTTCCTACCTATCTTCATGCCAATGCCACTTGAGCGAAGTCACATCTTTATAATTCACAGTAAGAAAACACAATGTATACTAACTCATTTTCTGACCTTTTAATATTTCTGTCATTGATTGTCAGAAGTGAGGACTGCTCTGTATCTTAAGGTGATGGATTATTTAATTAACTATTGACCTTTTCTGTATCACGTGTTGACGATGAATGTGCTCCTATGTAAGCTGCCTCCTCTGGATGCTGTTCAGTTCTCCATTGCACATTGATTTGTCTCACATCTTGGTTTCAGGCCTAACATTTCTATTAAGTCCATCTAAAAACAAGTCAAAGTCTTGTATTTTGTGAGGAATACTTTTATGATCTACTGCTTTGAGTTTTCTTTTGAACGTCAGCTGAATTTAAAGTAGAATTTCTATGAATATTAACAGAATTAAGTCTTTTACAGAAAAAAATAATTTCTACTGCTTACCTATTAGTTAGGTTTCTGGCATGGTTTCAGGACTTCTTCTGCACCAGGAGGCAAAGAAGCCGACACAGACAAGAAAATTGTTCATCATCTGTGCACACGGGTCAAGAGATGTCCTAGACTAAAAATTGTAAGAATCATTTGATATTACGTTTTGCCTTTGGGCCCAGCAAAGACTCCAGCCAGGAATATGACATTTATACTGTGCACCTTTTAAAAGCAACCATTTCACTACTTTCCCACATGCTAGGCAGTACGAAGGCTTGTTTACACACAAGCAAACTGACTTAAGACTTTTTCTACCCAAAAATAAAGAGAAAGGATCCAGATCTTCATCCCGAAGTCCCAGGATCCCAGTGCTGCAGTCTCAGCAATTACATATTCAGCTACAATCTTCTTGTAAGTGAACAAGGTATTTTTCTCCACGAGCATGTTGTTGGAACCAAACGCTGAACAAGTGATCCATGCCTCCAGGTTGTCAAAGAGATTTACATGTGACTACACAGCAGTTTGGGTATTCCGCTGTGATTTCTCGCCAGGGCCGAGCGAGCTGATTAATCTAACATATTCCTGGTAGAAACTGTCCAGCAATTCTCCAGGAAAAAAGTTTGTAGCCTTGCACACCTTCACAATAAATACTCTCTGCTAATTCCATAAGTTCACTTAGAGAGCACTTTTTTGCCAAACCCAGTACCAGGCAGAAGTTTTGGGGACCTTTTTGTGTTCTAAATGGTCATTAGTATTTTTGTATTCCATTTCCCGAATTATTTTGGTAACTATATAACCGTACAGTCACTTCATAGGAATGAAGTCCATAAAGTATCCCTGCACCAGCAGAGAATAACAATTAACGAATTTCCAGAAGGGCTGTTTACAACAAATCATCATGTTCCCCTCTTTTTTTATTACTTTTTTTTTTTTCCTGAAATTGGCAGCAGCACGTGCAGCAGTAAATATTCCTACTGCTGATGGACTTGGTAAATGGTTTTAATCAGAAGCTTTCCTTTTACATCAATCAGCTTTCCCAGTAACCTAAGAGAGACCCCTACATATGCCATCGATATACCCAGATAGCAGAGTTATAAGTCTGATTTTTTGTGATGTTAATGCAATATTATGATAGATATCTATTAGCAGGGAGAGGGGAGCAGCAGACAGACTCCAGCCCCTTTGACAGCGGCTGCTCTTTCTTTGTCAGTGTCAATCCGTGCCGGAATCACGGGGAATGAGCGAATGTGACAGGAGAGGACTGGACCAATTATGGATGAAGGGATACTATCTGCTCCCACTGGTTGATGTGATTTATTCCACGGTCCTTCTGCATTTATAGAACAGCAGATTGTAGCTGCTTATGAAGTGACAAATAGTGCTCAATGACATTGACTGACTTGTCTGATCAATTTAGCTTGTCTGAAAAGTAGCCGTGAATTGCTGTCCTTGTTGAATGGCAGTACGAACAGTCCCGGTTCAACTTTCCCCTCATGTGAAATCTCAAATGCCACTGGAAAACTGATAAAGATGACTCCCCTTTAAACAAATAACACTACAGTCCTGTACGAGGAATGAAAAATAGTAACCTTTCCTACAGCTTTGCTTTGAAATGCACCTCACTTAAGGAAGGTTTTGTCTTTGAGACATTTTTATTCTCTTATAAGTTCTTCAATATTTGATATATTTTGGTGGAGAAGCAATGTATCTGACAGAGGGGAAACAAGTGGAGATTTCTTGCAGGAACCAACCAAGCAACTTTCAGTGTATTGTAGTAAAATTGCCAGCCGCCCTGATTTTATCGAGCCTTGAGTCATTAGATTATTTTTTTTCAGTTTGGAGCTCCTGGATTCTAGTAATGATGTAATTCAGCTTTCATATTAAAATCAAGATGAAAAATATAAAAAGGAAATTCCTGGCCTCGTGGTCAGACACCAACTTGAAAATGTGACTTTAGTGAAGACCGTAGGATCAAAACCCAAAAGATATTGGAAACCAGCTTACAAATGCTGAGGGGTTTTGGTATTTTGGGGATTCTGAGAAGTAATCTTAGGACTAAAGGAGCCCGACAGGGCTTTTTAAACACTTGGGGTTGACAGCTCGGGAACTTCTTAGAAGTCTGGCTCATTTTGATAGAGCCGTTTTGTTAATAACCTAATATTGAAAACTGTCAAACTTTCAGCAGCTGGTAGCCCTTCTAGCAGAAGGAGCTGTTAAATGCGAAGAGGTGGCAGAGCCAAGCTATTGGGTGCCGTTTAGTTCTCACTGCTTTTAGTGAGCCTCAGCACAACCCTGCTAAGAATGCTGGAATGACACGATAAGGTGTTACTCAGCATGAATAAGGACTGAACAGTACAGCCTTTAAAGAAACACTGAATTAAAAACCATTGAGAACCTAGTAACAAATTGCATTTTATCTAGCATTAGATCAGTATTTTTGTAAAGTAGTAATGTCATGCCACACCTTATAAATAACACACGATATTTCTTATATGAAGCAGGCACAGGAGTTGCCTGAAAATGATAATTCCATGTATAAATATATACAGACTTGTGAGATGGTCTACGCATGCATATCAATATATATGGGCGTACATACGTATAAATCAATGTCTGCATGTGGGGGTGCATGTGTGCTGTTCATTATATATTACAATATTAAACAGTTATCCATGCACAAGTATATTTATGTATATATTCAATTTATTAGAGCTAGGCAGTCCTTTACAGACTTAATAAAGAGCACCAGCATTATAAGCCAAGAACCATTTTTCCCTTTCCCTGTATTATTCAAATTTATTAAACAATATTTCACATTTGTTTGACACAATGTCAAACTCGGGACTCCTAAAGAACTGCTGCAGCTTTGGAACTGTTATGCTTTCTTGGACTTTAATCATTTTTGGCAAGGCTCCATTTCCTGTCAGAAAGTGAAACAGCTTAGGAATGTCATTTTCACGAAAGAAAACAGAGAGAATCCGAGAGGAAGTTCTCCTCCACTCCAGAGCCCCTAAGATACTCAAACACACTCGCAGGAGGGCTGGAATACATCAAACATTAGCAGAGGGAAAAGGACACGCTTTTCCCACATTAAAATACATGGATAAAGTTGAACTTTTGCTAAAAATAGTTCCCATGACTAATCCTATTAAGTTTTTAAAAAATTGGGCCGTATCTCCCTTGAAGTCAAATTGTTTTTTAACTTCAGAATGACATTAGAAAAAGACTCTAAAGCGCCTTTGCTAAAGTCAAAGTCCCTAGAAGATTTTTTTTTTCTTTTTTTTTTAAGTGAGATATGAAAAATGAGGACAGGAGCATGGATCACCCTTCTAAAAGGGCAATTTACCTATTGAAGAGGTGGGGAGTATCAGTCTCTCCCGGATCATCGTTTGTGATTTTACTTTTTAAAAGAGGGGCTCCTTAAGGAAGGAGCAGGTTAAAGGCAGCATACTAAAACTAACCTTCAGCTCTGTGCCTACAGAACCTGAGCACGTCCATGGGGGGAGAGATGTATAAAGCCCTACAATGCTTTTGGGCAAGAATCACCTATTATTCCTCGTTCAGAAGGCTACTTGTGTCAAAAGCACCTTGACTACTTCTTGTAGTGAGGAAACAAGCAATGGCCAGATGGATCTTGAGACCACAACCTGCACCCCAGCAGGAAGAACACTCCACTAGCAAAGTTAACAGTTCCCCCTGGATCTTGACCACACTGGTAGTAAAGATAACTAAGCAATTCTGAAAACCACCAGATCCACATACATTTTATGAATCCTATTCGAGGCTCATCTGTGTGGTTTTCTATCAGACTGAATACTTCAGTTTTATTCCAAGGCTTACACTATCCTTGTCTGTTTGTGCTACTACAACTAGACAGAAATCCCAGGCGCTGGCAATATTATGGTTGTTTCAGATCTGGCTGCAAAGGAAGAGAGACTCCATTTCTAAAGCAAAAGCCATTTCCAGCAGGACACAGAAAAAATGTGTTTAACTCCTTGAAGGAATTTGATCTAAATCCAAACAACACTCATACATGACAAAGAAAGGAAAGGAGGTTTATCTGTTGCACTTGCCCCAGAAATAGGTTAAAAACCAAGAGAAGGGATTTTAGGAGCCTTGCAAACATCTTTATCCTGTTTGCTTTGGTTGCAGTGTGTGTTTCAATCTATGTTACAAACCCCAGGGAGGCAGACGCTACCTTGTGGGACCGGTGTGCAAGCCAGTGGGTCAGTGAGCCAGAGCTGGAAGGACATCCCAGCACTGTGGTCCACAGGATCCAAAGACAAGAGTCCCAGAAGAGAGCATCCAGCTGGCAAAAGCTTAGTAAGGTGTGACAAGTCTTCAAGGAAAAGACAAAATCCTAAAGGGAAACAACATGACACACATATGCTGCAAGAGATACGTGTGCTTCTAGCTGAGGTACAAGAAACTGCAGGATTTGGCATTAAAGAAACCCTGCTCCAGCTGAAGCAGTGGAGGAGGTGGTTCGAAAAGGGAAAGTAAAATGAAAAGAATTTAATGAACTCATTTAGCAATAAATCTGCACTTTCTACAGTTTGCTTGTGGATTTTTCTACGAATAGATGAGCATGGAGCACAAGGGGATAAAGAATGGAAGGGTCACAGGAGTTGTCTACTTCCATAAACCTTCACGGCTCCTGGTTTAAAAGCATCCTCCACCTACCTTCTGCTCAGCACTGAACAAGGAGAGAATGCAGGCAGCGTAAGCATGCGTTGAGGTTTGTTCAGATAGAGGCACACACGCTTGCTCTTAGGGAAGGGAAAGAGCAGAGCAGGCTACGGTAGGAAAACGAACTCCCTCACATGTGCTTTTTCTCACCATCTCTCAAGCAGCGCGGGTCAGGTACGAACGGGTGGTCCCAGCATGTTACACACACACCAGGGGACTGTAAAAACTCTCAGCGTCGGCCTGCATCTGCTTGCACTGAAGTCATCCCCCCACCCACACGTCAACGGCAGTGGAGTCAGGTCAATACAGACACCCTTGTGAACACGTCGCTCAAAGCATCGCTCCTTCCCACCCCCTCGAAACCCCTCTGACAGTGCTGTTTTCCTTTCTGTCCCTAGCCGAGCTTTCGTGGTGCTCTCCGATGCTCCTGCAAGGAATAACTCATTCCCCCAGCCCAAACCTGTGCAATAGGTACCTTCAGTCTTCCCACCACGCTGTTGCCAGTCGTCCCGACAGCATCTTCTGCCTCAGACCAGCTTCACTGCTGAATCTTTAATTCAAAACTGGGACATGGCATTTGTTTGTTGTTAAAAGTATAACTTTGTGTTTGCACTCATAATAATGTCTTGTAACGAGTTAGTCACCAAGGAACATTTCCAGTCATTTATTTTTTCCAGCACAGACTACAGGTTTCCATGGCTATATTCCACAGGAAGAAAAAAAAAAAAAAAATTCCAATTTCATGTGTAGATGAAATACTTCAAAATCTCAAACACTCAAACCATCACTAACACATGCAGTAATATAAACTGGAATGAATTTTCAAGATGTGGTAGGCTAAAACCCAGCTTTTGGAGCAGCAGGGTTGAAGTGCACTTTGACACCAACCCTCCCCATCCTCCTCTCCCCACACCCACTAACTCTTCCTTACCTCATCTTCTTCTCGTGCTTGGCCCTGCCTGACAGCAGCTGGCAATCACCAGTTGACACCAGAGCCCATGAATTCATCCAAGCTGCAGCTCAGCCTGCACTTCCGACCCATGCGCTCTGGCCACCATCATGTCAGTTTATATTGTAAACCCACGAAGTCAGCTCATTAAAAGTCCCTCCAAAAAATCTCTCCATTCCTCAGCACGCACTCTTCATTCAAATCCGTCTTCAACTTCGTGGTGCCACGTATACTTCCCTGCCCATTAAGGCAAGTGTTGACCTTCCGTTTATCTTGGCGCCATCCATATCCCTCACCTTCAAGAACTGCTCTGCAAAGCCCCTGCTCGCGCACCGCAACAATACACTGAGTGTTCCTTTCTTCAACAGAGTCTATGAAACGCTGTTTTATAAACAATTTTTAAAAGTTCTTTTTGTATTATGGAAGGAGCCTTCTTTTGTACTGAGGGGAAGGAATTTGGAGAAAGAGATCTAAATCTGGAGCTATATTCTTCTTTTTCTGCACAGTTAAATACAAGCAAGGAACTTTGTGAACTTCGCAAGTTTAACAATAATAAAAGGACAGAAAAAAACCAGAAAAAATCCACCACAAATCATACCTTTAATAAGATGTTAAGTGATGATCGCCATGACCACCCTTCTTGATATGCTGTGTCACATCAGTCTCAGCCTTTTCGCATTCCCCTTGCCATAGGTGCTACTGAAAGTGTAGTTCACACGCTACCCTTCACTCTCCTCCCTCTGGCCCAGCCTCGTACCTCCTCGAGGGTGTTACATCCAGCCATCCTTTTATCTTCCCTTCTTATCAGCTAGCTGAGGCCCTCATAGATGGTCAGAACTTCCTGTATCCTTCCCCTTCCTCTCTCCCCCCCCCAATTTTCATTTTTACCTAGATCTTTGCAAGCCCAACACAATCTAATGGGCAGGAGAAGGCCTGAGCCCAGATTGTTTAATAATGCCTTGAGGGGCTTATTCACCAAAGTTCGATGCTCTGACGAACAGCTTGCTGCAGCTCTAATAGTAAGGCATATAAAATGCATCATACATTAAATTTAATGTTGCCTCATTAGTCTTAATTAGATTCCTACATTGCACCAGGATTATAGTTTCTTCGTGTTTATGTTTGCTCCTAAAATAAAGTCTACCCTAGACAACAGTTCGGTGCACTTTCTAACCTTTGAATAAATACAGCATGAATTGATACCTACCAATACTCTTAACCTTGAAGAAAGAGGAATTAGGTGATACCACAACTGCCTTTTGGACAGAGAGGTTGCGCAGAGTCAGTCACAAAGGAATAAATTTAAGAAAAAAAAATATATAGTACACATTAGAAACTACTCATCTTGTGTTTTAAAGGGATGAGCAATGAAGGGAAAGGAAAGGACCATTTGTTGCAAAAAAATAGATAGCTTTTTTATTCCTATGGATGCTTTGATAGCTTGCTTTCATACTTCTTAATATTGTCTTCTGGACTAGGTTTTTCACAATTTACTTACTTGCAGCTGTAAAATCCATTTCAAGATGATGCTACTAATTTAGCTTTAGAGATTGGTTAGAAGTTAATATAAGATTAAAGCACATCCCACGGTTAGACATAATGACCTATGCCAGGACCACAGCAGGTCAGAGGCTGGCAGCAAATAGGAAGCAGGTGACCTGAACCATGCTTTTCACTATTGACAAAAATACCACCCTGAAAGGTCCAGAAATGGAGCTGCCAGAGCAAAAGCCTTGCTTTCATTTGAGGAAACAAAATACGTATTCTGGAATTTCCCCCGTCACCCAGGTGGTACCCGCTCAGTCTTCTCATGGTGGTGAGCTGGCCCCCAATGCCGGCAACTGTCCTCCATGCCTGCTCCAGCTCCCAGCCCTCAGCATTGCCCCCAGTACAGCTCTGCCTGCTGCACTTCCAGTACCGGGTCTGGTATGACAGACCCACCTGAAATGGAAATTATATTTAAAATAACTAATTATGAATGTGGGGTCCTTTTTTTTATAAAACAGTGTATTTTAGAAGATTAAACTGAAAGGATTTTTTTTTTCCCACAAAACATTTTTTTTAATAGGAAAAAGTTTAGTTATACCAGAGTTGTTTGAGGAATCAGATTTCTTTTCAAGACTTTTTTTCTGCAAGCTTTTCATAAATTGTTGGAGTACACCATCTTTCTTCTTGCAGTTAATTTAACAAGTAATCTTAAAACTCCAAAAAGGCTGAAAAAACAGCAAAATTTTATTTAATGTCAAATTGAAGCTCGATTGCTTTAAATATTGAAAGGATGGTAGCTGAGTTACAAAATGTAACTCTTAACATTTTGTTCCAGATCTTGCCATGAAATAGTTCAGCCTTTTGGTATTATTTCTCACCCAGCACAGAGTGCAATTCATACGTGTTTATCTATTTCTTTCCAACAGACTTATCCAGGCATCCACAGTAGTATGGGAGCAAAGAGAAGCCAATTAGCATTATTACCAGTTAGCAGTCTGCTGATATTTCTAAGATAATTTCCTTTCATGTCCCTTAGAACTGTTATTATAATTTTAATAAAATTTTATTTGAATTTTCATGTGGCCAGTCTTACTTGTTAACTAGAATTTCAGGAATATTATAAAAATGGCAGTGCAACTCTACTTATTTCACTTGCTTAAGGGTTTAAAAATAAATTTTTTCTCCCATTAGGATTTTCCCTTTTCAGAAACGTTTGCAAAAAAACCTGAGCATTTGAGGTATTTTCGCATCGAAATGCACATATTCCAGTGGTCTCACCAGGTACACTGTAATAACATTACTTCCTCTGAGATAAAACAAGCTGACTTAGGCTTCAAAAAATCATTTGCTTGGCTCAGGAAATGGGGAAAAACTTCTGAAAATTTTCAAGAACTATCTAGCTCTATAAGTAGATCAAAGACTAAATATTTCTATAACAGACAATACTGAAACTGTCATTTAAATGACTAAGACAGAGATTTGACATCATCCATCCCCGAGCACATTAAAGCACACGTGTACTGACTTTGTTCAAACTTGAATTTAAACTCAACATCCATCTACGCTACAGTAGCACGTTTTCCTTCGGACTGATGTCTTAGGAAAGGTCTATGCAACCCAAAAAGGAAAAGGTTTACGTTTTCTAAAATCCCCTAATCCTGACTTCTTGCAGTCTCTCCATAAATTGTTACCTTTTCCTGAGGGGATAAAAAGCTCAGTGATTTCTTCAGTTCTTTGGGGGCTTTGTTGTATTATATCCACCAGTGAAGAAAGAAATAAAAAAGGACCAGGTAACTCCTGTAGCAAACTGCAGCTATGGAACAACTTAAGTGCCAAACAGACAAAATCCCCAGAAACTCACAGAACTGCTGCTATTCTTCATCACCAGTTCAGAGAACACCAAAATCTTTCAGTAAATATGGATGAGGGACATATCAATGGGCTACCGATGGATTCACAGGAGGAAGGAGGACTGGATTCACCAAGAACATATCTTCAGCAGATAATATCATGTGTAATTACAGTGCAGTGTAAAGCACCTGAAACAAATCTGGGAGAGAAATTTAAAAAAAAAAAAAAAAAAAAGAACTGGATGATGAGCTGGCATTTGTGAAATATAGGAAATGGATGCCCAAGAACAAATCCTCAGTTTCTATCTTAAAACTACACAAAGAATTTCAGAGTCAGTAAAACTTAACAGAATTACTTCTCTCGCCAAGAGGCCCAAGAAAAGTCAACTTTGTCTCTCATGTGGATTTGCTGCCAGGCAGGATGCAACCAGGCAGGATGCACCCACCTCTCCTGATTGTGGCTAACATAACCTCAAGCTAAAAATAATAGACATTGTAGGAGGGCTGGGACTTCTTGTTGTCTTTTTGTTGCCTTGCAGTGAGGACAACCAGCCATGCTGGGCTTCAGTGGGAAAGAGCTGCCAGCATGGCTGGGTCTGGATCCAGGGAGAAGGGAAGCACGTGAACCCCAAGCACCCCATGCTGCAGACCAGACCTCCAGATGTTGGAAAGAGAGCGGCTCCCACTCTGCGAGCGAGGGAGGAGGTGATGAGGGTGGTGATCCTGCTGCTAGGAACTGCTCCGCTCTGCAGAGCTGGCAGGAGATGAGAGGTACGCTGTAGTCTGCAAAGAGCTGCAGCAACTTCCTCCAGAGCAACAGGGAACTTCGCAAAGGGCGGCCGCACACTAAATCACAGCTTCAAGGCTTCTGCAGGTGAGACACAGCTGCGCTGTGCTCTGCCTGCTGGGGTGGTGCAAGCGAGAGTCCGGTCTGCCCCATCACCATCACTCTGCACCTCTAGCTGGATCACAGCCTTTGCTTTTCACTGGCTGCGGGTGGGGCTGAGCTACTGCCTTCGTACTGGGTTTCATTTGAGACATAAGGAAAGTTCTGGGACATCACCCAGAAGCGGATTAATTAATTTATTCTGTTTTTCCAAAGAAGGTTTGAATGTTCCCGGGATCAGCCATCCTCCTTGCACGCACATTAGCTGTTCTGGCAAGATCGCCTCAGTCCAATTTGGTTTGAGTGACAAAAGTTAATTTTGTTGATGCACAGCCTTCTGTGATGCTAGGTAGGAGGTCCGACAATGCAAATCAAATGGCTTCTCCAAAAATATCACAGTGATTGATAATGAGGCAGTGATGTATATTTTTGACACTTTCGATCCTACCACAAGCAAATGCTAAATTTAGAGATGAGAATTTAAAAAACTAATGCCATGTTGCTTTAAAAGCGATCAGTGAAAGATATGCATAGCTTAATGAAGACTAATGTTATTCAATGAAGATTTTATTTTTTTTTAAACACAAACCAAAACTATTGCAAACAGGAATTAAAAAAAAAAGGGGGGGAGGAGGGAGAAGGAAATAAACTTGAAACAAATCTAGGTATAGACAAGTGTCAAATACACTATTAAGGTTTAACATCACTTTTAACGGAGAGGTCATACACTGCTATTTGATTTCACTACTGCATATATTACTATATACCTATGGATACACATCAACTATTATGTTAGGTGTATAAGGGATGTATCTGGAAGCACTTGAACGAGGAAGATTACTGACACTCACAAAAAAGCCTTTATTACATGTCTATATTTTGTTTCATTAATCATGTATGTTCGTTAACTGATCATGGTAATTTATTATGCACTGTTTCAAGACAACTTGTGTTACAATGGTGTCATTTTCACTTTGATCATCTAAAGATCTTGCAATGAGACTGTTGCAACCAAAGGACCTGACTCCTCTGTATGTGCTGCGTGAACATGCACTAGAGATTCAGAAGTGTTAAAAAAAACCTTTGCAGTGCATCATAGTTTGCAAGATACAAAAATTAATTATGTAGCTCAAAGATAACAACCCACAAATGAGGTAGAAATATTCAGGTGAAGTGGTTTATACATGATTTTAATAGTGGATAAGAACCAAAAGGAGATGCTATTCATTTTGTCATGTAATATTTGATCATTAAGTGTTTTGCTAGGTTGTATCATACTCGAGCTATACAACAGTCTGAAAAACATATTCTTTACATAACAACCTAAGAGCCTTCTCAAAAGTCTTGGCTTTCATCACTACCTGCTATCACATTTATATAGTGAGAAGATAAATATATGTTTATCAAAAGATAGTTAGAGGTACCATTGCCGTAATGCAGTACTTCCTTTCCCCTGAGTCTAATGGTCACTGCAAGAAATGTTGCAAACCTAAGTATTAGATAGAGCTTGATTTTATGGAACCAAGGTTTACAACTTCTTCACCGTTCATTTCTGCCTTCTGTTGCACCTTTCATAAACCTAATGATTAATATCAAACAGTGAATAACTCTGACAAGCAGAATTACTAATCCAACATAACTGTTTATAGTGTGAATGAAAAGAGTGCCCCATTCCCAGCCACTGCACTTAATAATAAATTCCTGTTGTACTTAAATGTTGAAGGGATTACATAACTGTCAAAGTTCCCTTAAATGTTAAGGGTAGTAATCATATTAAAGACATACTATACAGAAGCAAAAGCAAATGTCAGTTTAGTTATTATTACCATATTTGCATGGAGTTTTAAAATATAAGGCCAGATTCCTAAACATGTCAAATTTGCGCTCGTTGCGGCTGAAGAGAGCAGCGAGGAACAGGAGCCACGAACGAACCCCACCAGTCGTGCAGCAGTCGTGTGCCATATAAGGGTCAGAAAAAGGAGCTTCACGTGCTGTAGCATAGCCACAGGGCTGTTCTTGATTACACCAGTTGAAACAGTACCACCAGGACAATTGTGCCAGGAAGACGAAGGGGAATACCACGCATTCCTCCTCCCTCTCTCCCTCTTCCGCTGTGCATGCTTCGCGCGTGAAAGCTGTTAGATTGGCTCAATACCATCCTAGGACAATTCTGAAGCACCCACTTCAGAGAGGCTTATGACAACTGTGAGCCTCTTAGGTATCCTAAGACAGTGATAGCTAGGAATCTGGTGGAAACAAAATCAAATATGCAGATGCCTGTACGTGCAGTCTTTCGATACTTTTCCTCTGACCTATGCTATTGGCTTTAACACTCTGTATTAAACACAAAGGAGTTAGAGCCTTCTTAACAACCAACATTATCAATTATCCAGCATTTCCAGAGGAAGTTCTGTTAATCAAACTGCTTATTAAAAAAAACAAAGCAGCAAGCAAACAACAAAAAAAACCCAAGAAACAAACAAACCCCCCAAACCAACGAACCCCCCTGACCAACGAAGACCTGGATCTCGGATTGCACTCTATATTTACCTCCTTCACTGTGTTGGAGTCATTTGCAGGATTAAAACCTGTGCCTGGCACCTCGCCATGCCATGACTGTTGGCAAAGAAACAATTATTTGACTTGTCTTCCATTACTCTTTTAAAGGACTGGGGTTATTCTTTCAGAACCACACCCCGCATCCAGCAAGACAAGAGGAATGCCTGCCCATGGAAGTTATGTGCACGCAATGAAACTCTTGTTCCCAAGTTAGAAATGGGACCCCATTATTAACATTCCTTATATTCATAGCACTGTTCACGTTCCACAGCGCCCAGCAGCACTCAACCAGCAGCCTCAATTAAAACATGTCTCACCGTGACTTTCACGTTATGATTAAATCGGTTGTTTTCAGAATTGCTCACCTGCAGAGCCCTGCTGCAGTGCTGGCTTTGGGAGGTAGAGCTCCAGCCGTAGTCTCACCCGAAAGACGAATGCCAGTGGTGCCAGTTGGTGCTAAGGTCCTGAAGAAGCATCGGCTTTACAGCTGCACACGAGTCCCTTCCTTCAGCACTCACAGAATGGTGTTTCTTGGAAGTCACTCACACAGTGTCACAATTGCCAGCTTTGGCTTATAATAAATAGAATAATGAAAAGGCAAAGAGGAGAAATGTTATTAATTCACTGCACATTAAGGTCCAGAGGTGGTTACAAGATATATGACACCTAGAAATTAAGTATTGTCTGGTAGCCTACTTACTGCTGGGTGGAAGGCGTCTCCCATGGCTTGAGAATCCCTGAGATGTTGAACATTTTCCTCTACAAACTAAAAAATTCAAAACATTTGCCAATAATATATGTGTAAGAATAGAGATGTCTCTAGATAGGGTCTAGAGAAGGTCAAATTGCTTTGCAACGTCGTCTCTTTTTTTAGGTTACTTATCACTATGGCAGTGATAAATATTTTGTAAAAAATATAAATAAAGCAGGCTGGATGTTGCATACTCAGAAGTGGTGTCACTAGAGAACTCTTTTCCCCCTCCCAAGTGAAATTTCTAGGAAGGATTTTGGCAAAAGTGTTAGTGTGGAAAGCACCATGGGAAGCGCATTGGCCCTAAAGCTTTCGATGACCTATGATGGGTTCCCTGTCACAGTGGCTATCATGTCTGGCACTCTTCATGTCAAGCTCTTCCTTAAAGGGAATTATGAGAAGCAGGGAAAACTGGTCATGCTCTTATTTCTCAACATTCTCTGACCCACTACCAAAACAAACTCCTTTTTTCAAATGAAGTTTTTAGTTAGTGACCCTTTTTTTAATCTCTGGTTTGGTGTTTCTCCGCAGAGAGGATACCTTGTGGCTCAGCAGACGGTCACCTTAGATGGTTTCCTGAGGATTGGGAAGGTTCAGAGAGGGAACCCCACACTCCTTCATTGGATCCTGAAGTCTCTCTGGCCCATTGACTTCTACCTTCTAATGCCTGATGACAAGGCAGTGGAGACTGCGTGTTTCAGCTGCATTTCTAACACTGTCAGAGCCCCTTTCCCTTGTAACTGAACTGTTCTAATTATGCACATTTCCCTTTGCTGTATTCCTCAAGGTCTTGTCTCACCAAATGATGTAACTCTTGATTACAGCTCTTGTACTCAGCTTGTACAACGAGGCTGAAATACTCCCGAACACCTTGATGACAAGTACATGGATTTGCCTGGCAAAACAATAACCACGCTAAAGCTGTTTTAACATCCCAGTATCTTTGCTGAAAGCATCTGCCTATACTGTCAATTCATCCTGTGCCTCTTGGGTGTCTGACTTCAGCATAAGTATGCAAGTCCTATAAATGAATACATGCCGCTGGGGGTAGCACTTACAGTAGAAGAGTATCGTCTCATGAGTGATAAGGGTGACAGAAGTGCAAAGCAGAGCTGAGTGGATCTGGCACTCACATTGCGAACAACACAGAGTTTGTACGGGAAGATTTTCCCACAGAATGACATGCAATAATTTATTCTAAGCCCTTCCAACTCGTGTGTGGTTGTTTTTTTGCCTTTTTTTTTTCTCCTCTGCAAAGTTGTTATCTTCTACAGCGTTTCTCTAAATAACTGCATAAGAGAAGATGCCACTGCTAAAACAAAATACCTCATTTGCAGGAAAACTAACAAGTCCGACCAGGTAAATAATTGCTAGTCAACACTATTCCCACATGACTGCATCCTACAAAGGTGTACCACTGAGGAAAAAAAGGTAGACTTTTTTTTAAGCTAAAATACTGAAGGTCTAAGGTAAAAGTTTTAAAAAGGCACATTTTTTTTTAATCAGTAGTTATAAGTATGCAAGCAAAATAAAAATATACCTCCCAAAGTTTTAGGCAAGAAATGCTGTTTACTCAATGACAACTCTGTTCTGAGGATTTTAACTTCCTAGAGGCCAGAGCATGCATGAAAGACTTCCAGATCCCTCAACGTCATGCAGCAGACAGAAGTATATAAACTCTTATCCTGAGCCAGACTGGCTCCTCAACACGTCTCCTGTCATGTCTCCAACACTGGCCACCACCAGATGTTTCAGCAGATGCGAGAGCGGGGCAAATCAAGGTGGCTGTGGGACATTCCTTGTCTTCTGAAGGAGATCAAACACTTTTCAACCACATATGACCTGAGACCAGATAGATATGGGCACGGTCCTTTCACCACTTAGAGCCATAAATTGCAGTGGGACAAGCTTCCTTCTGTTGCAGCCCTTCCTGGCACTTCTGCTGAAAAGGGCAGAATACAGTGATCCAGGAGTCTGAAGTCATAGTGGAAAAGTCTGAAACCTCGCTGGTCAACTATACACATTTCTTTCTCTCCCCCCCCCACTTTTTCTGTCCCCTCACCTAGATCCTCTCCTTGTTGCTGCTTAGCTACATTGTTCAGCTCTTTACTAAAAATAGCTATTAAGTAAAAAATACATTACCACGCTTACCTGATACATAAAATCAATAGACTAAAATTCACATACTCTACGAAGATTTGCACTAGCATTCAAAAATTTTCATTCCTTTTAATTACAGAAATTCAAGTAAAGGCAACAAATACCTGTACCTTTCCCCTGGCAAATCTGCTCACCCTCAAGCCTGTGAACAGGCGCCCGTGAGACCTGATCCTCTTGCCTCTCCACTGCCTGCTCCCCAGCTGTTGGTGGTTAGTGTAAGAGACAGGGAGACTGATACTGCTCTTCAAAACATTTCTGCTTCTCTGTCAGTGACTTTCTGCCTTCAGCAACCTGATCCGAGAGTGAATCTTAAGCATGCACCTTTAGAGTAAAATACCCAACAGTAGAACCAGCATTAAAACGAGGGACACATTCAGCATTTCAGTCAGTTTAGTTAGCCTTGATTGTCCTAGCCAGCAACCTCAAAATCTAAGCACAGCCTTCAAAATGTAAGCTTATGATGTCAACTAACGTTCTAAATTTTATTTCTCAGCTAGCTAAGAACCTTAAAATGTCTATGTAGAAAACAAAGAGTAATGATCTTCCAGTTTGAACAAGGCTGAAATAAGAAAATCCTTTTGAAGTAGGAAATTCACGTAGTGAATGACTACCTCTCATCTTGCTGTACAGCATAAGGAAAAGAGGGGAAGACCAGTGTAACTTCTAAGAAAAATACAATGCTATCTACAGTGCATCTGGATTTGAAAGGCGAGATTTTCAGAGAGATAAGATCTCACTGCAGACATCTGGTGTGAATTTAGCACACAGCTTCTCCAGTCGGTAATACTCACAGTTCACAACTGCAGTGCCATAAGAATCACATACAAATATATATACACAGGAAACAAAGATTGAAAAAGATACCAATATTAACCACTAAGGTGGTTTGAGAAACAACTTGTGATAAGCTGAACAGGTCCGATTCATCAGATATCTACCATGCTCCCAGGGCATCACTGCAGGAGCACGTGACTCATTTCTCTAAGTATAAGCAGATCTTTGCGAAACTGGTCTTAATAGATTTCTGCAATACATACGTGATTTAAAAACAGACTTTCATTTAAAAGTTCAGTTTTGTAAGCACATCAAAGCTTTGAAAATGTAGATTTATGTCTTTTAATAGCACATATTACTAATATTGATATCATTATCACTATTCATATTTGAAGACTCCTGAATACAAATTTTTCAAAGATTACTTGAAATATAGAATGGGGAGCAAAGAGATCTGCAATTTAGAGAGTAGACGTGGGAGTCAAGTGTTTAAATGTTGTAGAGAATGCAGAGCTCTGAAATGAACTTTGGAAAAAACTGTTCTCTCTCATTACTACACTTATCCAATACATAATTCTCTATAGGGTAAAATTCATATACTTACAAAGACCTGGTTTAAGAGAGTATTTTTAGATCTCATGATGACAGAGAAAACACAAGTACAAAGTAATATAATAAAGATCGCACTATTAATTGGAATATTAAAATTCATACACTAAAACCTATAAGCTAAGCAGTAGGGATCAAGTTATTCATGGGTGTTTAAAATAAGGACAAACATAAAGAATATTAATTTGGACAGTTGAACCTGGCATACCAAAACTGGACTTTTTGTTTTGTTCATCCTTCGGAGAAAAACAGAAAAGTTCTTATATAATAAGAATCATAAGTTGCAGTCTCCACATACTTTGTTTTTGAAGATGGTCAGTTAGTACTTAACAGCCAGTGTTAGGCAAAAGAAGCCATTCCTGGAGCAACCAGTGATGTGATGGAGGAGAAAAAGATTTAAAAGGTGGAGACCTACAACCCTTCTGTCACAGGAGGAGGGCTGGGCGAAGAGCAAGGAGGTGGATGCCATTGAGGACCACAGTCCTTGCACATGCCAACCTCGTTCCTCAGTTTTCAGACTTTAACTCTTCTTACTAATGCTCTAGAGAAAAAAAACAAGAGGAGCATCCACATTCGATATGTCTAAGCCCCGCCTTGGCAGTAGAGACAAACAACTGCCAGGACTGTGCTCCTCTTTCTTTCCCATCCTGCCATTTCCTTCCAGCCAAACTTTGTTTTAGTGAACACAGAGCAAATGCACGTATGAAAGCTCTGCTTAAAGGCAGCAGGATCATCCAGCAACACAAGCGTCCAAATGAAGCTACAACAACGGCCACATCAGCTATCTGCTGCCAGCCTGGGGACTGTGACTAACTTGCACATACATTTGCATAAGTTATATAAAAATGAATGTATAAAGTTATATTTATCTGTACTTGTATCTTCTTTGATATGAGTGGATGTTGCTTGTCCACCCACAGTAAAAACTTACAATATTGTAGGCTTATAAATACAGAAAGGAGGAGAGCAGTTACAGAGTTCTCTTAGGCTACACTTCAAATATTGTTCAGAGGAACAGAGTTTGGACAGCAGCTAGGGCTTGTAACACATCAACAAGGTGGTCATCAATATGGTAGCATTTCCTTTGCTGTTGGGTTCCCATGAATAAGGAAATTGATCTGATGAAGAGTGATAAATAACTTCACTTCTTCACCTTGGTTTCCCACTGCATCCGAGGTCCTTGGAGTAATCCCATTAGTCACAGTACTCTGAACACTCTGCATCTCACCGTATCCTACCACAGACTGGGCACAAATGTGAGCAGTCAGGGTCTGAATCAGCTCCCACTGGAAGCTGGTGGGAGTCTTCCCATTGGCTTCAGAGAGCTGAAAACAGGTCCTCACTGCAAGGAAAGGAAGCCATTTGTCGAGGTTTATAATAAAGATCTTCTGTTCATCTTTCTACTTCCTAACGTCATCATCTCAGTTTCCTGGACCAATGCCGTGGGTTGTTGTTCTGTAGCTGATTTACAATAAACAGAAGAAAAACTCTGTAAACTTGCATTTTACTGCCAGTGACACACACTTCAAATTCCTTCTGTATTCTCAATGAAAAAAAGTTACTACAAAGATCTGGAGGAAATGCAGTATCTGGCTTAATCCCTAATTGAAGAAGAGTAGATTGTTACAGAGCCACAAATTATATTGTACATAATGAATTTCATCAGAATACAAATATAACAATATTGCTTTTTGCCTTTCAGCTAGGGAACATCATATTTTAAACTTGGGAATCATTTAGCTTTCAGATTTCTCAAAGTAGTTGCAAGGAGACTTGGAATTTCAAAGTAATTGCAAGGGTACGTGAAGCTCAAATCCAGCTTAATGACAAAAGGGGAGAGAAACTAAGGAAGCTCAATTAACGTAACCAGCGATAACTAGATTCCGTTTCTGGGTGAACAGTATCAGATTAGTACAATGAAATAAAACATTCATTTAGGAAATATCAAGGTTTTGTGGGAAGGTGGAAAAAAGGCCAGGAGATCTCAAGTTCAGGTTGCCGTTACCCCTCTGAAACATCACAGCTCTAAGAGGGCCAAGATGCTGAGGATAACAAAATGACTGAACTTTCCTCATTGGGGTTAGTTTCAAATGACGTCAGATTTTGGAGATTGCATTTAAAGTTGCCCAGTGGGTAAAGCTAGCATATTTAGTTTCAGGAAGAGAATTAAAAAGGCCTAACAGAAATACAACTTATCCCTACCAATACTCTGTGTGCGTAGATATATGCATGTAACAACACTGATTGTCCAGGGAACGTAATCTAGCAAGCAATATAGAAGGTAATTGTACCAGCATACAGGGTTAGATTTGTAGTTGTTATTCCATATCCATGCACTAATCTCTGTAAATACAGGACTAACAAGTTTTCTTGAAACTTGTATTGTGTATCCAAATGAACAAGAACATCTTCTTTGGATAACACAATATAAATTACCTAATTAAGACACGTGATCCCTGTAAGAAACCCACATATATAAAACATGTGCAGCAAACACTGTTTCAGCCCAAATGTGTCATTGGACTTTTTTTTATTTTCAATTTGGGAAAAAAAAGTGTACCACATGTAGACCAATAGTCTCCCAAATTTCCTTTTTCTTTTTCTTTCAATTACGAAGGCATTGTCATTACACAACTAAAACAGAGTGCCTCAAGCTGGGAGATTTGAGATTTATTTTCAGTTTTTAACCAAAGAAAGGATGTTCTCTTCATCTTCAGAAGTTGATACATATCTATGATGTTGTAAACTTATGTATAGCAGCTACATAGATAATTTATATCACTACTACAATTATTGCTGAATAAAATAATAGCATGATACAGAGTAAACATAGCACACACAAACGCAACAGCATGAAGTCCCAAACGGTGAATGTGGTCCTTGAGTACATAAAACTGGAGGTTAACACATAGCAGCAGAAAATTGCTGTCTCCTCTGTGTACAGGGTTGGGGAAGTCATTATAAAAAAAGCAACATTTGGTTCTGGCATTCACACCATATAAAATATGGCAAAAACCCTGGAAGTGACTTAGGAAAAAAAAAAACACTAAAGTTTTTAAGAACTCACCTTAGAGATTTAAACTTCACCTGTTCCATTTATAAAAAAAAATTTTTTTGGTAGAAGCTAGGTTTATTCAAGTGTAAAGAAGAAGAATCAAAATCCAAAGGCTAGAAGTTAAGGCTAAAGAAATTTAAATGAGAAATATTTTAAATACTGAAAAAATTAACATCAGAACAATTTTATTTTTTTTCCTGAAGATGAATATCTCTCAGGCTGAGGCTTTAGAAAGTATTTAAGCTGAAGTACAGATTAGAAATATCTTGGTGGTATTACTAAACAAAGCCCTATGGTCTACAGATCAAGACATCAGAGTAGTCCCTTCTGACCTTTAAATATAAAAGCAGCATTTTATTTAGGACTTTATTATTTGTATCCTGTTAGTCCTAAGAGTTCCCAGTCACAATTAAACCCCGCAATGTGGAAGATCCTGAGCAAACAGAGATTTCATGGGCTGCCCCCAAGAATTTACAGTCTTCAAGCTCAATTTTGCAACCTGCGGTGAATGCAGTTACAAATAAGTGGGATCATTTTCCCAAATTCAATGATAGCACAGTACTGACATTTGTTATAATAGTATTTCTTTCATTTTGCCATCATAGTATTTGGGAGTTCAACTGCATTCCTTGCTAAGTAGCCTATTCTGTTTTGCTCATACAAGACTCCAATTTACCATTCATAATTTCCTAGTTTATTAACTTTAAATTCCTGGTGCCAGCTATTTTATATGGCAAGCCAGAAGGCAGGAAGAGGCCTGTGACAGACACAACACGTACGTGTTCCTGGAAAATATACTGGAGACTCCTGTCTTTGATCTGAACCTCTCTCATACAAAAAGCTCATCACTTTGCCTAGACAAACCCCATTTTCACATTTTAAGGCCTTAAAGTTTCCCAAGTTACCCGGAGAAAGATTTATTAATCTTCATTTTGGCATGCTTGAGCTAATGGGTTGTCCCCATTTGAAAGTCATCTGTTGAAGCAGCCACACTTCCAAGGTCTCTGCCATTTGTTTGAGGTCTAGTGCTGATGTACGTGCTTCTGCCTACCAGTGCCAAGAAATTACACGTACCGTGCTTAAGCAGTACAGTTCATGTCCCCAGAGTTGTTATATTTCTGATCACCACAATAGTTACTAAAAGCTTGTGCTCCAGACTG
>Ga0181612_127751_pt1 | contig 37309 bp, 32 predicted proteins | sample HoacroProtozoa21_FD_119630 | JGI IMG/M metagenome (GOLD analysis project Ga0181612, IMG submission 119630) | Hoatzin crop microbial communities from Cojedes, Venezuel. Combined Assembly of Gp0051906, Gp0051904, Gp0051908
AAAAGGGTGACCCGAACAAGGTCACCCTTTTTGTTTTAAAATAGCCGCAAATAGGTTTTTCGGGGAATTATAATTATATTTGCGAATGTTGTAATTCGTTTGCCAGATTATGAAGTACCCGATTGGAATACAGACGTTTGAAGAAATAATCAATGGTGGATATACCTACGTTGACAAAACCGAACTGGTTTATGACCTTGTCAATTCGGGGAAATATTATTTCCTCGGCCGTCCCAGAAGGTTCGGCAAATCGTTGCTTGTGTCCACATTGGAAGCATATTTCCTAGGCAAGAAGGAACTTTTCAAGGACTTAGCTATCGAGAAGTTAGAGAAAGATTGGGAAAGTTATCCGGTGCTTCATCTGGACCTGTCCGATCAGACATACAAGGTACCTGATGATTTGGAAGACAAGCTTAACAAGCAACTTTCTTCTTGGGAAAAAATATATGGTTCGGACAAAACTGAGAAGTCACCCACTCTTCGGTTTGGAGGAATTATTCAAAGAGCCTTTGAGAAAACCGGCAAGCAGGTAGTGATTCTTGTGGATGAATACGATGCTCCTCTGGTTACCCAGATTGGTAACGAGAGTCTTCTGGAGACCAATCGCGAGACACTTTCCGGTTTCTACAAAAACATTAAATCCAACGACGCCTTCATCAAATTCGCCTTGCTCACGGGCGTGACCAAGTTCGGGCACATAAATGTCTTCAGTGCCCTGAACAATCTTATGGACATCTCAATGGATAAGAGATATCAAGCTATTTGTGGTATCACGGAAGAGGAACTTCATACTAATTTCGACGAGGGGGTTGCCGCTATGGCAGAGGAGAACGACATAAGCAAGGAAGAATGCTACGGCCAACTTAAGGATATGTATGACGGTTACCACTTCGTAGCCGGAGGCACCGGAATTTACAATCCTTTCAGTGTGCTTAACGCACTAAGCAGTAAGAATTTCGGTTCATACTGGTTCCACACGGGGACGCCTACAGGGCTAATTCTGGCTCTTAAAAATTCTAAATTGAATATTGCCGAGCTAAACAATTTCACCTCTCGTCTTGAGAGCCTCAATAACATATTCAATTACCAGAAAGACATTATACCTCTTTTGTATCAAAGCGGATATCTCACAATCAAAGGTAAATTGACGACGAGTTTACTCAAACTTGGATTTCCAAATAGAGAGGTAGAAGACGGCTTTATAAATCAACTGATTCCATACTACTCAAAATACGATGAGGCTAATGTCGATTCATTCATAGGACGTGTTACTTATAACCTTTTCGAGGGCGATGTCGCTTCCTTTATTGCGGAGATGCAGTCTTTCCTCGCAGGAATGTACTATGAATTTTTTGAAAATACCGAACAGACATTCCAGTCTGTATTCTACATAATAAGTGTACTCCTTGGCATTGAAACAAAGCCGGAACTTCATACAAGCAAAGGGCGCATCGACCTCCTGACGCAAACCAAGGACTACATCTATATCTTCGAGTTTAAGCACGACGGCTCTCCGGAGGAGGCCCTTGCTCAGATTCACGAAAAAGGCTATGCGGACCAGTTCAAGACCGACCCTCGCAAAAAGTTCCTTATTGGCGTAAACTTCTCCTCCGAGCTCCGCAACATCCCCGATGACGGCTGGAAGATAGAAGAGCTAGGAACTAATCAAGGTTTATAACGATTATAACGGTCGGACTTATACTCGATCACTACCTAAAAATCATATCAAGAACTTTTCTAGATTCTCGTTAAACTATATTTCATATCTCATTGATTATCAATGGAGTAATTTAACGGCGATGAAACTTTTTTTAATTATCGTTAAACTATTTATGCCTAACTTCGCATTAAATATTAATACTAATTAGTCTTTAATTTATTATTTATTATGAAATGCTTTAGGAAGAGATTAGCCCTTATATTGCCGGCGATTTTTATGTACTTAAACTTATTTGCACAATATATAGGAGCAGATACTTTTAAAGCGGTAACCTATGATGTTTCCGCCACTGTGATTGACTCTCTAACGAATGAGCCGATCGCTTTTGCCTCCGTCTATCTGCATCATCCTAAAGATACTGTCATAACGGACTTTTCTCTTTCTAACACAGACGGAACCGTAGTATTGACGAAGGTTGCGACCGGAGCACATGTCTTAGTTGTCGAATATATGGGATATCTGCCATATACGCATAATTTCTTCCTGAGAGAAGACTTCCTGAGAGAAAAAGAAGATATGGGTATCATTAAACTGAAACCTGATCCGAATTTTCTTGAAGCCGCTTCTGTAACCGCGGCAGTCAATCCCATAGAAATCCGACGCGATACCGTGATTTATAACGCGGCCGCATTCAAAACCGCTTTGGGCGCCAACTTGGGGGATCTTTTGAAGAAGATGCCGGGAGTGGAGGTAGGTGAGAATGGCTCCATCACAGTGAACGGAAAAGCTGTCTCTAAAATCACCGTCGGCGGCCGAACTTTTTTTATGGGAGATAACTCAGTAGCTCTCAATAATATACCGGCATCGATAGTCGATAAGGTAAAAGTGATTGACAAGGAATCCGATGCGGCTCAATTTTCAGGTGCTAAAGAAAGCGAGAGAGAAAAAGTGATGGATGTCGAATTGAAAGAGGAGTACAAAAACGGCTATTTCGGAAATATTAGTTTAGGATTAGGGGCTTCAATACCGAGCAAGTCTCAGAACGAGTATCTCGTTAACAAATATCCATTGTATGGGGCGTCAGGAATGATTTCCTCATACACCGAGAAATCACAAGTAACCGCCGTAGCAAATTTGTCCAACTATCCTGAACTGAATTCATATCAGTTGTTCGGCATAACTGAACTTCCGCCGGAGATTCTTAATAACGCCCCGAGCAACGAGACCATCGGGACAACCACTACCGCAAGTGCGGGAGTGAGTGTTGACTCCGATAGAATTAATGGTTTCTCAACTAAGGCCTCAGTATTATGGTTCGGAATGAACAAAAAGTATAGAGACGCCTCGAGTTCGATAACAGCCTACGAAAATTATGACTTAAATTCAGACACTGAAACCGAAGGCAATACGCGAAACGAAAACGTCTCTTTCAAAATGGAAATAAAAAACAAAGACGCTTCCAAATGGCTGTTGAGTTGGAAGCCTTCATTCAAATATAACTATAAAGAAAGAAATTATACCTCAAATAACACTTCATATTTGGGAGAAGACTTCAGCAATTCTTCTTCCTCTGTCATATGGGGTAAATCAAATAGTATTCTCGGAACATCGAATTTAAGCCTTGGAGCAAAAGATCTCGGCAAGATAGGCAGAAGTCTCACAGTCATCCTGGATGCCCGTCTAGGTGGAGGGAATGGAGACGCGACTGAATATTCCGTAACGGATTACTCCGGAGGAGATACTTCCTTAAAGGATCTATACTATGACGCCGCGGTCTCCACGAAATCAGGAGACATTTCATTTCAATATAATGAGCCTATCGATGATAAATGGTCCATATATCTAGGCGGAGGTTTGATGAAAAGTAATTTCACCCGGGACCGCGACGCGTTCAATACTGATGGTTCTGCCAATGATTACTATTCATCCTCCATGTCAAACCTCAATCGTCGTCTAGCGCTACACGCCTTAGCTCAATATACCGGCAATCAAACAGTGCTGTCAATTGGTGCCAGCGCAAGATGGATTAACTCTGAAACAAATTCAAACTCATTCGGAGTAACCACACAGACGGGTAAAGATGAATGGAAGAGCACTCTTACGCCTTATGTTTGGCTACGTACCATGGTAAATGGCTACTCGGTATTTTTCTCTTTTAAAACTAACGGGAACATCCCTTCAGCCTATCAGTTGCAGCCTACATTCAGCCTTATAAATCCCAGTCGCATTCAACTTGGAAACACCCATCTAGCCCCGAGTTTCACTCACAAGGGTACAGCCGTAATCAGCAAGACTTTCCCTGAAAGAAACATAACATTAATATCACAATTGGATGGAGAACTTTCTCCGAAAGCTACGACTGAAGCAAACTGGATGGATGAGAACGGTGTTATTTATTTCATACCTGTCAATTCTGAAGGGACAAACAAGTCATTATACTATTTATTGAATCTCATTCTTCCTCTTAACAAAGAAAAAGACTTAAGATTCTCATACGACGGTTATTTCTTATTAAGGTCCTCAGATAGTTACCAATGCAATAGTCCCTTAAATATAATTGATATTGAAACTTTCGATTATGATGATTTTATGGAAAACTTTTGGGGAAATTCCGACGGTAACCTGTTCTATGGGGGGAATAGCGGATTCTTGAGAAGCGTAACAAAATATATCGAGTTGAACAGCGAGTTCAACCTTTCAAAGAACTTTGATTCATGGAATTTTATGGCGACCTACGGTTTCACGAACAACCGGTCATCCTGGTCTCTGAATGAGGTTGCAAACACTAATATATGGACTCATAAATTATATTTTGACGCCAATTACAACACTCCCCACGGATTCCAAATAAACACATCACTTCACAACAAATTTATCCGTGGCTACATGGAAGGTTATAATATACCGATATGTGAATGGAATGCCGGAGTCAGCAAAGCATACAAATCTCTAATCTTCGAGTTGAAGGTCTATAACATTCTAAACAGGAATAATACCGTTAAACATTATGAGACGGCCAATCAAGTGGGCAGTATGATATATTCGTCGTTGGGTCGTTGCGCAATTTTCTCAATAAAATACAATATTGGTAAATCCGATGCGACCAAGTCGGCAGCCGCTCAGCAAGCTCAATTCGAAATGGTGCGTTAAAATTGGAAGAGATTGGTTTTTCATGGGAAAATGTTTATCTTTGTCTCCCGAAGTGTTTTGAGGCGATGGGATATTTCTGGATTTAACGGGAATCAAAATGAACGATAGAATCAAAAGGACCAAAGTAAAGGATTTGCTTAAGGCCCAGCCTGGCGCTGAAGTATTGGCAAAGGGATGGGTACGCACGAAAAGAGGGAATAAACAGGTCAAATTCATAGCCCTCAACGATGGAAGTACCATCAATAATATACAGATAGTAGTCAATGCTGAGAATTTCGATGAGGAACTCATCAAGAAAATCAGCACTGGTGCGAGCATTGGCGTTATTGGAGACTTGGTAGAGTCTACAGGTAGCGGCCAAGCAGTTGAGATTCAGGCTAAGGAGATTACTCTCTATGGTGAATGTGACCCGATGAGATACCCTCTTCAGAAGAAAGACACTTCTTTGGAGTACCTTAGGACAGTCGCTCATATGCGTCTTAGGACCAATACCTTCGGTGCGGTTCTTCGTATCCGCCATGCCATGGCCTTCGCCATCCATAAATTCTTCAATGACAAGGGCTTCGTTTATCTGAATACTCCTATCATTACCGAGTCCGATGCTGAGGGCGCTGGTGATATGTTCCAGGTTACTACGCTGGACCTTACCAAAGTGCCTATGCACAAGGATGCTGTGGATTTCAGCAAGGATTTCTTCGGCAAGAAGACTTCGCTTACCGTGAGCGGTCAGCTTGAGGGTGAGCTTGGTGCTACTGCGGTGGGTGAGATTTACACCTTTGGTCCTACCTTCAGGGCTGAGAATTCCAATACTCCAAGGCATCTTGCTGAGTTCTGGATGATTGAGCCTGAGATGGCTTTCTATGACATCAATGATGACATGGACCTCGCTGAGGAGTTCGTGAAATATTTGGTTCAGTATGCTCTTGATAATTGCCATGATGACCTTCAGTTCTTAAATGATAAGTATGATGATGGTCTAATTGAGAGGCTTCAGAGTGTGCTTGGAATCGAGTTCCGCAGGGTTACATATACCGAGGGTATTGAGATCTTGGAAGAGGCCGTTAAGAATGGACATAAGTTCGAATATCCCGTTCATTGGGGCACTGACCTTCAGAGCGAGCATGAGCGCTACCTCGTAGAGCATCATTTCAATAGGCCGGTTATCCTCACGGACTTCCCTAAGGACATCAAAGCCTTCTACATGAAGCAGAATGAGGATGGCAAGACGGTTCGCGGAATGGATGTCCTCTTCCCTAAGATTGGTGAAATCATTGGCGGTAGCGAGAGAGAGGCATCTCTTGAGAAGCTTGAACAAAGGATTACGGAACTTGGCATGAGCCGCAAGAATCTTGAGTGGTACATTGATACCAGACGTTTCGGTACGGTGCCTCATAGCGGTTTCGGTCTAGGCTTTGAGAGGCTTCTGCTTTTCGTCACCGGCATGAGCAACATCCGTGACGTAATTCCATTCCCAAGAACTCCTAAAAACGCTGAATTCTAAAATCAATCAATATGTTAGTCATAGGCATAGCCGGTGGTTCAGGCTCAGGAAAGACCACAGTAGTGAAAGCGATAACCAAGCAACTCAGCGGAAGGGTTGTGGTTATACCCCAAGATTCCTATTATAAGGATTCCAGCCACCTTCCCTTGGAAGAGAGACAGAAAATCAATTTCGACCACCCCGATGCCATTGACTGGAAGCTTTTGTGCCAGCAGATCAGGGAACTCAAGCAGGGCAAAACCGTGGAGCAGCCTGTCTATTCCTACATCACTTGCTCCAGGAGCAAGACGGAGACCGTGACCGTTGAGCCGGCTGATGTTATTATCGTGGAGGGCATCTTGATCTTCACTTGCAAGGAGCTTCGCGATCAGATGAATATCAAGCTTTTCGTGGATGCGGATGATGATGATAGGGTTCTTAGAATCATCGTGAGGGACATCGAGGAGAGGGGTCGTACTCTTGAGACGGCTATCAATCACTATGAGGAGACCGTGAAGCCCATGCACTTGCAGTTTATCGAGCCTAGCAAGCGTTATGCTGACATTATCATTCCTCAGGGTGGACACAATAAGGTGGCCATTGATGTGATTTCTACCACCATCGACAACGCTCTTGCAAAATAAATAGGAATGCTCTCAGGTGAAGACAGAGCAGGTTTATACATCACCGTGATAGTTCATCTCGCGGTGATTGTTTTATTATTGTCTTTGCATGTGGGGGCGAAAGTAAGTAAGGATAATTCTTTCGTGATAGATTTTAGCCGCGAGGAGGCCATTGAGGAGAAAGAGAAGGAGGAGAAGGCGATCGAGGAGAAGAAGAATTTCGAGGAGATTATCAATCAGAGGGTTAATAAGATGATTGCTTCGTCTTCGGAGAGGGTGAAGAATGTGACCGTGGATAGGTCTCAGGCGCTTAAGGATGACAGGGGCACCGATGCTCAAAAGCTTTATGAGGATGCTGCAAGACTTGAAAAGGAGTTGAAGGCTGGTTATAAGGTGGATGAGCCGGATGAGGATTATGTGCCCGTTTCGCAGCCGGCGCCGGTGGCCGATAAGAGTAATGATGCTCCGCCGAAGCAGTATTCCGGTGCATCCGTTGTGTCATGGTCGCTTTCGGGTCGTTCTGCGAGCAAGCTTCCCATCCCCGCATATCGTTGCTATGGCGGTGGCACCGTGACGGTGATTATCGGGGTTGACAATAATGGCAATGTGATTTACGCTAAAGTCCAAGAGGAGACTTCCACCAATGATAAATGTCTGAGAGACTTCGCGATACGTGCGGCGAGGAGTTCGCGTTTCTCGGCCTCCCCTACCGCTCCAGCGCGTCAGGCGGGCGATATTGTGTATAGATTTGTGGCGCAATAGGGCAATTTCTTTTGGATTTTCAGCGTTTGAGGATTAAATTTGTAGCTTAAAATATCTCGAATATGATTCAGGTCTACTGTAAGAACACTCAAACGACAAAATCTTTCAGAGAAGGGACTTCCCTTCTGGATATGCTGCCCGAGTTTGATTTCGAACGTCCCTATCCCATTGTGTCCGCTAAGGTTAACAATGTTTCTCAAGGTCTGAAATTCAGAGTCTACAATAGCCGCGACGTGGAGTTCGTGGATGCTACTTCTCCCAGCGGTATGAGGGTTTACATCAGAAGTCTGTGTTTCTTGCTCTGCAAGGCGACCAAAGATGTTTTCAAAGACAGTACGATTCATATTGAGCATCCCATCTCTCATGGCTATTTCTGCGAGCTTCATAAGGCAGATGGCAAGCCGACTACCCAAAAAGATATTGATCGCATCAAGGCGAGGATGAAGTCCATCGTGACTAAGAATATGCTTTTCCATCGTTATGAGGTGCGTACAGAAGATGCGATTAAGATTTTCAGCGAGAGCGGTTCGACCGATAAGGTAAAGCTTCTTGAGACTAGCGGTCAGGTGTATCAGGATTATTATTCTCTTGGCAAGAATATCGATTATTATTATGGTCGTTTGGTTCCTTCCGCCGGTTTTCTGAAGGTTTGGGATTTGAGGCCTTATCATGGTGGTATGATTTTGCTTGGTCCGAATAAGCACAATCCTTTTGAGTTGGCTCCATATGTTGATCAGCCGAAGACCTTCAAGATGTTCGCTGAGAATTTGAAGTGGAATAATATCATGGGGCTGAGGACCGTGGGCGATTTGAATCATTCTTCGCAGGAGGGTAATGGTAGTGATCTTATTCAGATTGCCGAGGCTCTTCAGGAGAAGAAGATTGTGCAGATTGCTGAGAGTATTGAGAGGCGTTATAGGGGTAAGCAGAAGGTGCGTGTGGTGCTGATTACTGGTCCTAGTAGTTCCGGTAAGACGACTTTTTCGAAGCGTTTGAGTGTGCAGCTAAAGGCTTGCGGGCTTCGTCCTTTGACGTTTTCGACCGATGATTATTTTGTGAATAGGGTTGATACTCCGCTTCTTCCCGATGGTAGCTATGATTTCGATAATTTCGATACTGTGGACCATGATGCGTTGGAGAGGGATTTGATGGCTATTTTGAGCGGTCAGGAGGTGGAGGTGCCTGAATATAATTTTACTACCGGCATAAGGGAGTATAATGGGAGGAAGTTTAAGCTTGGGCAGAGGAATGTGATTGTGATTGAGGGTATTCATGCTTTGAATCCGAAACTGACTTCGCAGATTCCTGATAGCAGGAAGTATAAGATTTTCATTTCGACTCTTACGGGTATCGCTCTTGATGACCATAACTGTATCCCTACAAGTGATAATAGGCTTCTGAGGCGTATTATCAGGGATTACAACAAGGGGGCTTTCTCGGCTCGCGAGACTATTAGTCAGTGGCCGAAGGTTCGCGAGGCCGAGGATACATGGATTTATCCTTATCAGGAGGAGGCTGATGTGATGTTTAATTCAGCTTATTTGGTTGAGTTCGCGGTGCTTAGGAATCATGCTGAGCCGATTTTGGCTAGCGTGCCGAAGAATTGTCCTGAGTATGCGGAGGCGCATCGTTTGCTGAAGTTTATCCATTACTTCTCTCCTATTCCGGATAAAGAAATACCGCCAACCTCGCTCTTGCGCGAATTCGTCGGCGGCAGTTCCTTCGTGTATTAAAAATTTACTTTATAACATATTCGTACGGCATGCGGGCGAAGATGCGTTCGGAGGTCTCAAAGTTCCAGTCTTTGAAGGCCTCGCCTACCATCTCGAATGGTGTGCCTGCTAGCACGTCGTTGTCGGGAGTTACGGTCGAGCCGAGGCTGGAGAGGATCATTTCCATGGTGGTCATGGCCTTCGGATAGCTGGCGATGTTCCAGCCATCGATGGATCCATTGCCGCCTGCGGAAACGATGGCGAATGCTACTGCGTCTTCAAGAGTTCCGATCTCATCAACCAAGCCAAGCTTGATGGCATCGGCGCCTGTCCAAACACGGCCCTGTGCAATGGAATCAACATATGCTTCGGACAAATCACGGCCTTCGGCAACTGTTGAGACGAATTTGTCGTAGATATATTCGACCTGTTCCTGCATGGCAGCAGTTTCTTCAGCATCCAAAGGGGTAAGCATAGTGTACATGTCACTGTGCTTGTTGGATCCGACGGTGGTAATTCCTACATGGAGCAGATCTTTGGCTGTCTTGCTCAAATCGGGGATCATGCTAAATACACCGATAGAACCGGTCAGAGTTGTGTTGTCGCTATAAATCTTATCGCAGCTGTTGGAAATCCAGTAGCCACCGGAAGCGGCATAATCACCATAGGAGGCAATCACTGGTTTCACTTCACGGAGCAAATCGATTTCCTTTTTGATCTTATCGGAAGCGAGAACGCTACCGCCAGGAGAAGCGACACGGAGTACAACGGCCTTGACGGTATTGTCGGCACGAATTTCAGCCAAAGTCGATGCGAAACGGTTGCCTGCAACATTGGTATAATCATCGCCTTCAACGATGTTTCCGTTGGCATAAACGACTGCTATTTTCTTCTTGGCCTTCTCATTGGAAGCACCTGCATATTTAGCATATGAAGCGAAATCGACCATCTTCACGTCCTTGAATTCATCGACCACAAAGAAGGTTGCCAAACGGCTCTTAAGTTCTTCTCTGGTCAAAAGTTCATCGACTAGATTGTTGCTTAGCATGGACTCAGAGGAGTTAAGCTCCAGATTATCAATCATCTCATTAAATCTATCGATGGAGATGCCACGGGCGTCAGCAATTTCAACTGTCAGCGCATTCCACATGGAATTTACCATCTCTTGAGTTTGTTCAAGGTTCTCAGGGCTTGGTGAATTTTTGATATACATTTCGCCGGCTGATTTATATTTTCCATGGCGAATGAGTTGCACATTGACTCCAAGTTTGTCTAGAAGGTCCTTGAGGAAAAACATCTGGCTCAAGATACCATTCATCATGGGGCCTGCACCAACATTGGATGACATATAGACCTTGTCGGCTACGCTTGCCAAGTAATATGATGCTGCTGTAGGTGATTCCATATAGGATACAACCGCCTTGCCAGAGGCACGGAAGTCTTTCAAAGCTTTGCGAATTTCCTCCAGTTGAGCAACTCCTGCGCTCATGCCGTCGGGCTTGAGGTAAATATATTTGATGACAGGGTCCTTGGCAGCGAGACGAATGGCCTCGGCGGCCTCCCAAATGGATACCTGATTAACCATGGATCCGTTCATGACTGCCTGAATGTCAATATTCTGAGGGTTAGGCTGCTCTACGATTGCCATGGCGGACATATCCATCTTGAGCACGCCTGAACGAGGCATGACTGGCTTTGTGGCAGTAGAAGAAGTTGTGGAGGCTAGGGCGCCGAAGAATGATCCCAAGAGAATCAAACTGATAAGCCCCATTAGAAGAAGTCCTACGATGACTGCGAGGACCATCTTGAAAAATTGCTTCATAATAGAATAGTATTATTTCAATTTTACTTACGTTTTGCTACATTAAGATACAAATGTAGCAAATATTTGTTAAATTTGCGGTAAGACAAACATTTTGCAATGCCTACACCTTCAAATAGAGGGCTTCGTATGCCCTACTCTCCAATTCGAAAACTCGTTCCATATGCGAGAGAGGCCACGGCGCGTGGCATTAAAATCTATCATCTCAACATTGGTCAGCCAGATTTGCCTACGCCTCAGAAGGCATTGGATGCTCTCAAGACGCTTGATCGCAAGACGCTGGAATATAGCCCCAGCGAGGGTTTTTTGAGCCTTAGAGAGAAGATTACAGGCTATTACGGGAGATTCGGGTTGGACATCAAACCGGAAGAAATAATCGTCACCACTGGCGGTTCCGAGGCGCTTCAGCTTATTTTCATGTCATGCCTCAATCCAGGAGATGAAATCATAATTCCGGAGCCGGCATATGCCAATTATATTTCATTTGCCATCGCTGCCGGTTTGGTTATCAAGACCGTTACATCTCGCATTGAAGATGGCTTTGCATTGCCGCCCATTGAGGAAATTGAAGCCAAAATAGGCCCCAGGACCAAGGCTATTCTAATTTGCAACCCTAACAATCCTACAGGCTATATTTATTCTGCCGAGGAAATGGAAAAGTTGCGCAGGATAGTTCTCAAAAATGACCTTTTCTTGATTTCTGACGAGGTTTATAGGGAGTTCAATTTCAGCGGTCAGCCTTATGTCTCAGCCATGAGCCTCAAGGGTATAACGAATAATATTATTCTTGTGGATTCCATGTCCAAGAGATATTCCGAATGTGGTATCCGTATCGGTAATATTGTGACTCATAATAAAGATGTCCGCGACGTGCTGATCAAGTATTGCCAAGCAAGATTGAGTCCGCCGCTTCTGGGACAAATCGTTGCCGAAGCTTCCATCGAAGGCACCGAGGTCTATTCCAAAGAGTGCTTTGATGAATATAAGGCCCGCAGAGACTTCTTCATTGATGGGCTAAATAAAATCCCTGGAGTGCATACTCCGATGCCTCAGGGCGCATTCTACACCGTAGTATCGTTGCCTGTGGAGGATGCCGAGGATTTCAGCAGATGGTGTCTCGAAGAATTCGACTATGAAGGTCAGACCATAATGATGGCTCCCGCAGCCGGCTTCTATACCACCAAGGGACTAGGCCAGAATCAGGTCAGGATGGCCTATGTACTAAAAATCGAGGACCTGAAGAAGGCCCTCGAAGTATTGGAAAAAGCTTTGGAAGCTTACAATCATAGATAGATTCTATCTTCGGATTCCATAGCAACCTTAACGGTCTCATCCACATCCAAGTAGAGCTTATAGAAGGCGTTATCTCCAAGTTTGGAGTAGCGCCCTATTAGCGCACGTAATTGAGGCATCATGTACGGCTGGCTCTCTTTCCACTCTCCCCCTTTGGCCACTATGCCATCTTTTGAAGATGCGAATGATAGGAACTGAGACGGAATGTCTATCTTGTCCAAGAACTTTGTGAGTTCATCATAATCCTCGATCTCCGAAAGCTGATTGCGATATTTATCGAACATGGCTGAGGCAAATCTCATCTGTGTTGCCTTCTTATTGCATGCAACATAGAATGAAGTGGCTCTGGTGGAATCTACCGGCACATAGACGTCCGGAATTATACCTCCGCCGCCATATACCGTTCTGCCTCCTGCTGTGCTGTAGGCCAATGTGCTGTCGATTTTGATGCTGTCGCTATTAAACATTTCGCCGTCGGCATATCGATAATAAAGGTCATAGCCATAATCATCTTTAGCCGAATATGGTTTCTGAATGCAACGACCGGAAGGAGTATAGAAGCGGGCCACGGTGATTCTTACGCCGGATCCATCTGTGAAGTAAATAGGCTCCTGAACCAATCCCTTGCCGAAAGACCTTCTGCCCACGATTACTCCTCTATCGTTGTCTTGCATTGCGCCAGCGAAGATTTCGCTCGACGATGCCGAATTCTCGTTAATAAGCACCGACAAGGCGATATCCTTGAGCACTCCCCTGCCGTCCGCTTTATAGTCTTCTTTCTTGCGATGAAGTCCTTGGAGGTAGACTATCTCGTCGCCCTTGTCCAAGAACAGATTTGAAAGTGAAAGAGCTTGGTCGAAATAGCCTCCGGTATTGTCTCTAAGGTCGAAAATCAGACGAGTCATGCCCTCGGAAAGAAGGTTCAAAGATGCCTGCAGCACCTCCTGATATGTGGTGCGAGAGAATTTTTCCAGACGAATATAGCCGGTGGTGTCATTGAGCATAAATGCCGCATCCACGCTATGAACCGGAATCTTGCCTCTAGTAATTTCAAAAGGAATCACCTCTCCGTCACGCTGCACGGTAACGACGACTTTGGTGCCGGCGGGGCCTTTCATTCTGCGAACCATGCTATCCTGCGGATATTTCACTCCCGCGATCGGAACCTCGTCCACCTTGAGCAGTCTATCGCCTTGGTGCAAGCCCACCTTCTCGGAAGGGCCGCCAGGGATGACTTCCAACACGATTGCGGTGTCATTAGGCACATTGAATTGGATTCCGATGCCGTCAAAATTGCCCGCCAATTCGCTCTCAGCGCTTTCCAACTCGACCGGCGGAAGATAAACCGAATGAGGGTCCAACTTCGCTAAAGCGGCGGTTACGGCGGCGTCAGTGACGCTTTTCACATCAACCGTATCAACATAGTTCTTCTCAACCTCTTGCATTATGAGATTGAGTTTACGCCAATTATCATAGCTGGACTTCACCTTGCGACGGCTACCGCCCATGATTGTCATGACTGTTATTGTAAGCAGCACGCCGAGTACTATGCCCAGCAAAGCCGCAATGGTACTTGTTCTATCTTTATTCGACATCTACCTGCTCAACTTCTATTCCCGCACGACGAAGAAGATCTACTCCGTCCGTGAGGCGATAATTATCTTTATAAACCACCCGAGTAATACCGGATTGAATTATCAATTTGGCACATTCCACACATGGAGAAGAAGTGACATAGAGAGTCGCTCCTTGGCTATTATTGCCTGATTTCGCGATTTTCGATATGGCATTTGCCTCGGCATGAAGCACATAAGGCTTAGTTACACCATTCTCGTCTTCGCAAACATTCTCAAAGCCGGATGGAGTGCCATTGTAGCCATCGGAAATTATCATATTGTCCTTGACCAACAAAGCACCCACCTGACGGCGTTTGCAATAGGAATTTTTGGCCCAGATAGTGGCCATTTCCATGTATCTAGCGTCAAATTTACTCATACTAATTCCTCTGATACAAATATCTCTTGATGCTACGCTTAGGAGTTCTCTCGAAATCCTCCGGCATAAGCTCTATCTTCTTGATTTGCGCATAGTTAGGTAGCTGCTTGTTTATCTCGGTGAGAGAATTGTCGAAGAGCTTGTCCATTGCTTCCCTTGCAACTCCGTCCAACTCAGCCTGATGATAATCGGGATATACCAAAGCGGTAAGGCCACCGCCATCCTCAATCACCAGAGAATCAACCACATAGCCAAAGTTATTAATCACAGCTTCGAGTTCTTCGGGATAAATATTCTGTCCGGAGGGGCCCAGAATCATGCATTTGGATCGACCTCTCAAATATAGATAGCCATCATCATCCAAAACGCCCATATCGCCGGTCTTGAACCATCCGTCATCGGTGAAGGATGAAGCGGTCGCTTCCTCATTCTTATAGTAGCCCAAAAATACATTGGCACCCCTCACCTGCACCTCTCCAGGCACATTTTTAGGGTCATCGGAATCAATCCTGATTTCCATATTCAGCGCGGCAGGACCGCAAGAATTCAGCTTCGTTTTATTCCAATGTGAATATGCTATAATCGGAGCGGTCTCAGTCATACCATAGCCCACGGTATAAGGGAATTCAATCTTATGGAAGAAAGATTCAACCTCCGGATTGAAGGCTGCACCGCCAAGAATAACCTCCTCAAAAGACCCACCGAAGGCGTTTATAAGCTCATCGTGAAGCTTTTTCTGGACCATCTTATCCAAAATCGGCAGTTTCATCATCAAGCCTACCCTATTCTTGTCCATCACCGGTTTGAGCTTATTCTTGTAAATCTTCTCAATAATCAGAGGCACAGCTACGATGACGCTGGGATGAATCTCGGAAAATGCCTGCATTATGACCTTAGGGCTAGGCACACGCGTGAGGAAATGGACATGAGCACCGATGGTCATCTCGAACAGGAATTCGAACATCATTCCATACATATGGGCGGACGGCAGCATGGCCACGACTTCGGATTTATTATTCATCTGAGGCTCAGCCCAACCGGCAAACTCAATATTGGAACACAAGGCCCTATAAGGAATCATTACGCCCTTCGAGAATCCGGAAGTGCCTGAGGTATAATTAATCATGGCAAGTTCGTCTGCCGAATCCTCATAATAATTCAAATCATCAGGGCCGAAGAAATTGGGATAACGGCGGCCGAAGCTCTCGTTAAGATGCTCCCTAACCTGCTGGTATTCCGGAGTCTTGGAGTATATGAATTTAAATGTATTGATTTGGACAATTACTTGGAGGTCAGGCATTTCATCAGCGGAAAGGCCCTCCCAAATCACATCATCCACGAAAAGCACCTTAGCCTCGGAATGATTCACGAGGTAGTGGATATTTCCAGCCTTGAACTCATGCAAAATAGGAACCGGTACCGCTCCATATGTCATGGCAGCCAAAAAACTTACTCCCCAGTTAGCCTGATTCTTCGAGCAAATAGCCACCTTGTCACCCTGCTTCAACCCACACTGCTCAAATGCGATATGCAGCTTGGCGACACGCCTAGCCACATCCGAATACTTTAGCGTAACTCCCTGATAGTTTGACAGAGCGGGACGATCCCAATTCTTCTTGAAGCTCTGCTCTATCGTCTTGTTGACTGATTTAAATTCCATTTTTATATTGGTTACGGCCATATGATGGCCCGTTATTTAATCTTGAATGTCCGTTCCTTGCCATCCATGCAAATGGCCTTGATGTTTTTGCCATCCACGGTAACCTGGCTGTCCGGCCTTATGGCCTTGTCGCCAGTGTTGCTTACTACCGGATCTCCTCCATGGAACGGGAATATCATAAGTTGGTCGGAAGTCCTTACTATCCAATAAGAAGCACCATTAATCTTGATCAATTCCGGCAAAGTCTTAATCGTGGACTCCGCGGTGATACCCTTCCAACCTGACGATACCGCGCCATGCAAGTTATACAATCCCAAAGTGTTATCCTTATGAAGCACCATGGCCCTGTAACCATGCGCCCCAGTAAAGTCATAAACGGCAGGGCCAAGCACTATTTCCTTGCCCAAATCCACGGGGAAACCTCCCACAAAGCGCCCAAGCCTATCAATCAAATAAAGCTTCGAACCGCTTGCGAACAGATACTGAAGCTTGCCATTGCCATAATAATCAATAGCTTCGGCATATCCGCAAAGTTTGCCGTTGAATGGTATGCTCCACAAGCCCTTGCCATCTTCCTCTCTCATGCTCAATGCGCCATTGGCCGCCTGACCGAATATATTCATCTTGCCAGTAGCTGCATTTTTCACCTTGAACGGGCCCTCAGGCACAACCACAACCGTGTCACGACGAATCGCCTTAGTCGCATCCTTGCTCTTTCTAACCGCGATTCTATCCACATCCATGGCAATGTCCGTGCCTTTCACATAGAAGAAAGCATATTCTTGGGAAACTCCGCTAAGAGTTTTTGACATGGCAATGGATTGAGCGGGACGGAAGATTGACGGGAAGTCGGAAGGTCTTGCCGCGGCCGAATAATAGGCCACCATATTGACGCCCTTATTCGGAACACTTACGCCTTCTTGCGAAAGCATGGTTTTGAGATTATCGGCTGGCAAAGCTGACAGAGCCGCCTCATTGCCGACTATCAGCCAACCATCTTTGAATATGGCGGAAGACTCATCGGGGATGCTGAATATGTCTCCGAATAGCGTAGATGCGAATTTCTTGTAGATATATTTGAATGGAGTCTTAGCCTCTTTGAGATTGCGAATCTCCGTGCCCCTCAAAATGGTGCCTGAATCATTTTTGCCAGGGCGAATGAAAAGTAAATGCTCCACATCCTTGTCAATGGGCAAATCAACCTTCACCAATTCCTTAATATCCAAGGACTTAGCCCATTGTTCCGGCGCGATTCCCACGCTATCTTTAAGAACCTTTATAGCCCTTTTATGCTTATCCAGCGCACCTGTTCCATCCAGCCAATGGTTATAGGATTCTATATATTTCTCGACATCGGAAATGGGAACAGTCACGGCAAAAAGCGTCTGAGAAGGAATCACATCCCAAGCCTTAGCGTCCGCAGGTGCGGTTTTACCCCAAACATTAGCGAAGTATGTGGGATTATTGGAGGGGCATGAAAAACGACCTGTCATCTCAATGGAGGTGGTCTCATTAACCTTCGATCCCGCCACCTCGGCAAAGTCACGTTTATTAATCGCTAAAGCGGTCCAATCGGCAAGCTTATTAAAGAATGAATAATAGCTTGTGTATGGCTTAATCAAATGACTTACCATCAATTTGGAGGCATAGTCATTTGATATCAGCAGCAAATCCTCTCCCTTACCGGCAACCGCAGCCTCAGAGAAAGAATCCTTATCCAAAATTGACATTCCGCCTTCGAGATGCCTCTGAGACGAGGTCACAAGAGCCTCGGAAGGAGAAAAAGCTATCAGAAGGTCCTTTTTAAGTTGCACATTTTCTCCCGCAATCTGAGTGCAGTCAAGAACTTTAGACTTAATCTTAGCGGAATCCGCAGCGGCAAGCAGAGCCTTCAACTCAGGCGAAAGAACCGGATCCATAGTCAGGGTATCTCTCTCGACATGGCCCGCATCCAATATCATCAGCGGCACCAATTCACCGCTATAATGCATTGAAATCACCACCGGAGATCCTTTGAGTGCGCCCAAATAGGTTATAGAAGCGGCATCGGTAAAACCAGCAAAGCCTTTTGCAACCTCCAACTTCTTCTTGGATTTCGTACTTTGAGGCACACCGGTCTTGGGAGCATCTGTCAATATGGTTCTGAAAAGAAGAGTCGTATCGGTAAGAATGCTTATCGCCTCCTCAGCATTATCAAAATACATCAGCATGGCCGCATCCGCCGGAACAGCCTGCATCAGAGGATATTTAGCTACGACAGTTTTACGAGCAGTCTCCGCGGAGATTCCATCCTGTCCCTTTGAGGCTGAATCGCCTCTATAGAGCATGGTCACACCTGCCACCACCAGCACCAGAAGCGCTGCCAGAGCGGACAGACATATTATCAAAGTCTTTTTGCTCATACTTCCTTGGTTCAGATTCACACGTCAGTCGGCACATCGTGAACCCTTCACGACCTTCTCCGACACATTATGCAAATATAAACAATATTCAGAAAAATAAGAAAAAAGATGCGTCGAGAGACGACTGCCTCTCATTTTACAACTTCTCTATCCATTTGTGGTCATTGGGCTCAAAGACGACATGCTTGTAGCCCTCGACATCCAGCGGAACGCCGGTCCAATCGGAATGAATATCGCCATTCTGCTTAATGACAATATCATAAAGAATATCATACAAAACGCCATTCTCATCCTCCTCGGGAATGGTCGAATATGGAAGAGTCTTGTGATAAGTAATCTCCACACCCTCGAACTCAAAATGGAACCCATTCCTCATGCGGCAACCGGAAAGCCCCTTGTATGTAAAAAACCTCTTAAGGTCAGCAAGAATATTATCACCCTCCTCACTATAAAGATTCTCAGGAGTAGTATGAGTATAATCATAACGGAACTGCACACTCACCCCACGCCCCTTCCAACGACGCACAAAATCAGGCAACTTATCAGTCGGATAACGCTTATAAAGCACACAATTCACCCTAGCATTAACAGGCAAACTGCCAATAAGTTCATCCGGACTCTCCTGCACATAACGCCTCATATGACGAGAAATATTCACACAAGTAATCTTATGCTTATTCCTCTCCATGAAATCAAGAATCGTCTGCGGATCCTGCCCCTCGAAAACGGGCAGAGTAGTATTAATGAAAACCCTATGAGTTGTCGGAATTATATCCAACATCTTCTGCAAAGACTCCAGATTCGCCATAGGCTCGCCACCGGAAAACACAAAATCGCAATTCGGAGTTATGCTATCCATCAGCGCGATGCTATCGCAAATCTTCTCAAGACTAAAACCGGACATATCAGCATACTCCGGCTTATTGATACAGAAAGGACAATTATTATTGCAATCATACGGCACGAAGACGGTCACAGTAGCGCCGCCCTCACGAGTCTTGTATGGATTATGTTGAATACTCATTTTATCTCAATAAAACCCGTCTGGAGCATATCCAAACGGGTTTAGTCGTAGCCCCACGTGGAATCGAACCACGATTTAAAGTTTAGGAAACTTCCGTTCTATCCGTTGAACTATAGGGCCAAGACCGGTCGGTATCAAGACCGAAACCGGAATCGAAATTACTCTTCAGTCTTTTCGATAATCTGACGACCTCTGTAGTAACCGCACTCAGGACATACCCTGTGGTAGATTACGGTTGCGCCGCAATGAGGGCAAGTGGCGAGTGTAGGAACCGCTGCATGATCGTGGGTTCTTCTTTTGTCTCTTCTCTGTTTAGAGACTTTGTGTTTCGGATGTGCCATGTTATAATACTTTTAAATTTAATTGTCAAATAATCCTTTGAGCTTGGCGAAGGGATTATCCTCTATGTCGCCATGATCCTCCTCAGAAACCTCCGAATGTAGATATTTCACCGTCTCCGGATTGCACTGCCCATCGGGATGAACATGCTGAATAGGAATTGAAAGACAAGCATAGTCATAAATTGCCTGACTTAAATCTAGAGTCGAAGTGGTCATATCGGCATGAATCGCCTCACGGCCCTCCTCGTCACCATCTTCATCCTCCGGCTGTACCCTAAGCTGCGCCGTGGTGTCAACCGGAAGAGTCAAATCTTCCAAACACCTGTCACAAGGCACCGTAATGGAACCCTTAAGGCAACAATCAACATCTATTCTGCGACCGGATTTTCGGAGTAAAATGTCCACCGAAATGTCCGCATTCAGGATTTCAGGATTCTCAAAAGCCTCAAAGAACTCTTTTCCCGCATGCTTTGAAACCTTGGTTTCGCCTGCGGGCAATCCATTTAAAGGGATGATAAAATCTTCATTCATTACCTAAAAACAGATTAAGGGATGCAAAGGTAAGAAAAAGTTTTAGAATATCAACCTTCTTGATCGGATTTTCTCTTTCTATCAAGCGGATCGAGCAAAACTTTGCGAATTCTCATAAAGTGCGGAGTCACCTCAACCATCTCATCCTCTTGGATGTATTCAAGGGCCTCCTCAAGGGAGAATTTAATTGCGGGAGGAAGCACGATTTTCTCATCGCTACCGGCTGCACGCACGTTTGTAAGCTTCTTAGTCTTGCAAATATTCACATTAAGGTCTCTCTCCCTAGTATGCTCGCCAACTACCTGACCACCATAGATTTCCTCGCCAGGATCAACGAAGAATTTACCCCTATCGAGAAGTTTATTCATCGAATATGCCACAGCCTCACCGGTCTCAAGAGAAACTAGCGAACCATTCACACGGCGCTCAATCTCGCCCTTATATGGTTGATACTCTTTGTATCTATGAGCAATAACGGCTTCGCCCTGAGTAGCGGTAAGCAAATTGCTACGCAAACCCATGAGACCTCTGGTAGGAATCTCAAACTCAAGAAGGGTACGGTCGCCACGAGGATCCATACGCACAAGGGCTCCCTTACGACGAGTAACGAACTCTATGCAAGTGCCCACGAACTCCTCAGGAACCTCGATAGAAAGGTCCTCAATAGGCTCGCAACGTTGACCATTGATGGTCTTATCAAGCACCTTAGGCTGGCCGACCTGAAGCTCGAAGCCCTCACGGCGCATGGTCTCGATAAGAACTGACAAATGGAGAACACCACGGCCATAGACCACGAATGAATCGGCATTTTGTCCAGGTTTAACCTTAAGAGCCAAATTCTTCTCAAGCTCCTTGTCAAGACGCTCCTTTATATGTCTGGAAGTCACAAACTTACCATCCTTGCCGAAGAAAGGCGAATTATTGATGGTGAAGAGCATACTCATGGTAGGCTCATCGATAGAAATAGGAGGAAGAGCCTCCGGATTCTCGTAATCAGCAATGGTATCTCCGATTTCGAAACCATCAACACCAACCACGGCGCAAATATCACCGCACTGCACCTCATCCACATTCTTTTTGCCCAAGCCATCGAAGACCATGAGCTGTTTGATTTTCTTCTTCTCGATTATATCGTATCTCTTGCAGAGACTGATATTCATGCCTGTCTTCAAAGTGCCTCTGGAAACTCTTCCGACCGCGATTCGACCTACATATGGTGAATATTCGAGAGAGGTCACTAGCATCTGGGGCGTACCCTCAACCTGCTCAGGCGCGGGAATAACCTCCAAAATCGTATCAAGAAGAGGGGTAATATCATTGGTAGGATTCTTCCAATCTTTGGACATCCAGCCCTGCTTCGCACTACCGTAAATGGTAGTAAAATCAAGCTGGTCCTCATTGGCGCCGAGGGCGAACATAAGGTCGAAAACCTCCTCCTGAACCTCATCGGGACGACAATTCGGCTTATCCACCTTATTGATAACGACTACAGGCTTTTTACCCAAATCAATGGCCTTCTGCAACACGAAACGAGTCTGAGGCATACAACCCTCAAAGGCATCTACGAGCAGCAAAACGCCATCCGCCATATTCAAAACTCTCTCCACCTCACCACCGAAATCGCTATGGCCAGGAGTATCAATGATATTGATTTTTACTCCCTTATAGGTCACGGACACGTTCTTGGCGAGAATGGTTATACCTCTTTCTCTCTCAAGGTCGTTATTATCAAGAATCAACTCGCCCAAGTTCTCGGGACGACGAACCAAATTCGCCTGATATATCATTCTGTCTACCAAAGTCGTCTTTCCATGGTCGACATGGGCGATAATCGCAATGTTTCTAATATCCATCTTCTTATAATTATTCACCAGGCAGGAAACCTTTTCCAGCCAATTTCATTAACGTCTTTCAGCCATTGTAATGTAGTATAGCAAAGTTGCTACTGAACCTATGGCAGCGATAAAATATGTGTAGGCAGCCCATTTGAGAGCATCTATAGCCATAGGCTTGGTGCTATCGTCCGCGATTCCAGATTCAGAAAGCCACTCGATTGCTCTTGTGCTGGCATTGACCTCAACCGGCAAAGTGATAATGCTAAACAAAGTGGTAACGGCGAAAAGCGCGATGCCGATCCAAAGAAGGGCGGGAACCACATTTACCATAATCACACCGAGAAGAAGCACCCACTGAACGGTGCTGTTGGCAAAACTTACCACGGGCACCAAAGCGGTACGCATCTTAAGAGGCGCATAACCTGTCGCATGCTGAACCACGTGACCGCACTCATGGGCGGCAACTGCGGCGGCAGCTATGGAATTCTGAGAATAAACGGCACGGCTAAGGTTCACGGTTTTGGTTGACGGATTGTAATGGTCAGTAAGGGTACCATCGATTGATACCACCTGAACATCCGTGATGCCATGGTCCGCAAGCATTTTTCTTGCAACCTCAGCACCGGTCATGCCGCTAGAATTGCGTATACCGGAATATTTCTTAAAACGGCTTTGCAGTGTCTGCTGAACGACGAAGCTCAGAATCATCACCGCTCCCATTATTATCCAAATAGCAGTCGTACTCATAAGTTTTCAATTTTAATTTATCCATATCGAATTGGTTACCATATTATAAGGGACATTCCAATTCAGCCTGCAAATTTAACAAATTATGCGCCTTTCACCAAATTAGGAGACGATATTGCACATTTTGGTGAAATATTTTCTAAATTTGTGGTTTGGTATGATGAAAGAAGACGATTTTTCAAGACTTGAGCTGAGGCTCCCCAACTGCCTTTTGAACTATAGGCATTTCAGGGCGAGACTGGAACCAACCACCAAGATGCTGGTTCTGGTCAAGGCCAACGCATATGGTCACGGAGCGGTGGAATTCGCCTCCATGATGCAACAGGCTGGCGCTGATTATTTGGCTGTCGCCTACCCAGTAGAAGGCGTGGAGCTTCGTAAATCGGGTATCAGCCTGCCAATTTTGGTACTGACTGCCGGCACTGATTTCTTCCCTGAAATCATCGACTATAAGCTGGAGCCAGGCATCCCTAATCTATTTTCTTTGAAGGCTCTTTGCGAAGAGCTCAAGAAGAGAGACATTCGGGACTTCCCTATCCATATCAAACTCGACACCGGCATGCACAGACTCGGATTCATGACGGAAGAGTTGCCTGCGCTTTTCGATTTTCTTAAAGATTGCCCTTACGTCAAGGTAAAATCGACATATTCGCATCTCGCGGTGGCCGAAGACCCATCCGAGGACGAATTTACCATGGGACAAATAAATCTTTTCAAACAAAACGCCGACGCCTTGAAAAACGCCCTTGGATATAAGCCGATGTACCATATTTTAAATTCGGCCGGCATCGAAAGATTCCCTCAATATCAATTCGACATGGTGCGTTTGGGTATCGGCATTTATGGCATTAGCGCGGTTGGCGCAAAGCTGGCTCCTGTGGCATCGCTGAAATGCAAGATTCTGCAAATCAAGAACTTGAAAGAAGGCACCATAGGCTATGGTCGCTATGGCCATGTGGCCCCCGAAGGCACCACCATTGCTACGATTCCGGTGGGTTATGCCGATGGCATCGATAGGCATCTTGGTCGAGGCAATGCTTCTTTTTCTTTGAACGGGCACAGGGTTCCGACCATCGGTAATATTTGCATGGATATGTGTATGCTGGATGTGACAGGTGTGCCGGCCAAAGTTGGCGACACCGTGACCATATTCGGAGAAGACCCGACCGCGGAAGAGCTTGCGAATATTCTGGGCACTATCCCCTACGAAATCATGACAAGTGTGCCGAGAAGAATCGAAAGAATAATAATTAGAAAATAATTCTTATATTTGCAGGCCGATTCTGAAAAGATAGGACGGACTGAGGTATGGTGTAATGGCAGCACTAGGGATTTTGGTTCCCTCAGTAGAGGTTCGAATCCTCTTACCTCAACCATTTTCCACATAATATGAGAGGTGCGTATCTTTTCCTAGCCGATGGTTTCGAGGAGACCGAGGCTCTTGCGACACTTGATATTCTACGTCGCGGCGGACTTGATGTCCAAACAGTTTCCATAGATGAAGAAGGTTTTGTTTGCGGTTCACATGGTATTACTGTGACTGCTGACCTTATTTGGTATGAATTCACCGTCGAAGTGAAACTGGGAGGAACCAGCGAGAAAGATTTGATGGTTTTCCCTGGCGGAATGCCTGGCACCAAGAATCTCGCAGCCCAAGAGGAATTGATGGAACTCATGAAGCGCCATTTCAATGAGGGTGGCACCGTTGCAGCCATCTGCGCCGCTCCTGGTCTAGTGGCTTCGCAACTGGATGGCCTTGAGGGCAGGAAATTCACCTGCTTCGATGGTTTCGAGGAGAATATGATCGCCAAAGGTGCCGAGTATGTGAAGGCTCCGGCAGTCGCTGACCGCAATCTCATTACCGGCAGGGGCGCTGGCTGCGCTATTGACTTCGCTCTTAAGATTCTTGAGTCATTGACTGACGAAGAAACCGTGGCTAAGGTTCGTCACGGCCTTATGCTGGACTAGAAATCCAAAAAAGAAAAATATTTTCTCACCACTTTGCCGCCGCTATCAAGCATTATGATATGCGGCAAGGTACTTAAGTCGAAGGTATCCAGAGCAGTATTATCCTCTAGTTTATCAACATCGACCATCAGCACTCTGTATTTGGGATTCTGCTGCACGAGTTTCGCTGCGGCAGCCTTTTCAGACTTGCAATTAGGACAATCCTCGGTGTAGAACATTATAAAATTGTAACTTCCACCCAGGTTTCTCAAGTTATAGTTACCCTCGCGATACTTAAGCTTTCCAAAGCAGCCCTTCTTCAGCAAAGTTCCATTAAGACGAAGGTCGGCGATTTGACTCCCAATCGCAGCCCTGGAAAGCAAATCATGATTAAGCGAAGCAAGCCCCACCACCTTCAAAGAGTCATCGGCAGAATACCACATATCGGGACGTCCAAGAATCAGACTATCAACCAAATAGGTCTTGGCGGCCTGCATACCTTCACCGCTTTTGCCACCCATAAAATATAGCAAATCACCCACCGTTTGGCGATAAAGCGAAGGCATGGTCTCCGTCCTAGAAGCCATATATTTCACCGCCTCGACATAATCGGAGGCACTTGCCCCATCCAAAGCCGAAAATATGGTCTCGTACTTTTCGGAATCGCCACCATAATCAAGATTCGGGCAATAATATTGGAGTAACTCGCCCAGAGCAACAGAATCCAATTTGCGCCCCAGAATCACTCCGGAGGGCGAAATAAAGAATAGAGCAGGCGTCTGCAGAACCCCATAAAGACGCTGAAAATCAGACTCAACATCGGGGTCCCAAAGATGGTAAACCTTCGTCTGAGGTGCCTCGACCGCGAACTTGGGCATATATTCTTCCCAGGCCGCCCTATCATCCATGGTATTTATGGCATACAAATCAATTGGATAGTTGCCTTTGTTTAGAAGATAAACCAGCGATGGTGTTTCAATTTTGCAAGTTGCGCAGTCCGGATCATAAAAATAATACACTTGATACCTGTAGGAAAACTTTTTCTGCAAGTTTTTCTTGGTACCATCGGGACTTTCAAGCACAATTTCGGGAGCCTGAGCCCCAATCAGCGAATTGCGATTGAATTCAGCATAGACTCTGGCATTCATCAAATCCATTTCATCCGCAAACTTAGCCTTCCCAGGGACGAAAACGCTGTCCGTAAGATGGATGGCCACGGCCTCATCTCCCATAACCTTGGAATTAAGATAATGGGAATAAAGTTTCACGGCCACATAATCTCGAAGTTCGGAAGTCTTGCAGGCATTCACCATGAAATCGACTTCCTGAATCTTGACATCAGTCGGCTGAGAGGCTATGGCAGCGACATATTCGGCCAATTTAGCATCAACTGCGGCCTTCGAGGTGCTATCCAGCACAGCGGGAGACGCCTTAGCCGAAAAGACGGCAAGGGACAAAATGAATATGAGAAGCAGGCGACGCATTTTAATTCTCCGGTTCCGGAAGTTTCACGCCATCGGGCAAGAATGCGGATGTATCGCCACGATGCTTCAAAATATCGCGAACTGCGGAAGAAGAAATATGAGCGAATTCCTGAGCCGTAGGGATTATAATGGTCTCAATATCAGGGGCCAAACGTCTATTCATATCGGCTATAGACCTTTCAGTCTCGAAATCCAACATATTACGGACACCGCGCACCATATGATGGATACCCAAATCGCGGCAAGTATCAATGGTAAGATTTTCATACTTCATGACCTTGACGCCTTTCAAATCTTTGGTGGCTTGGCGAATGATGTCCATTCTTTGGTCCATGGAGAAGAAACCTCGTTTGTCTTGATTGATACCGACGGCCACGATGACCTCATCAAACATGGTAAGGGCCCTCTTGAGAATATTCAAATGGCCCGCGGTAAAGGGATCAAAAGATCCAGGAAATAAAGCAACGCGCATATTTTTAATTGTTATAGTCTCCAATCTATGGGCTCTTTGCCCTCGGAGAGTAAAATTTCATTGGTTTTTGAAAAATGGCGGCAACCGAAAAAGGCTCCACCGGCAAGAGGCGACGGGTGCGCTGCCTCAAGCACATAATGTTTAGATGTATCAATTAGGGCCTTTTTGCTTCTTGCAAAATTGCCCCAAAGCAGGAACACTACCCCATCGCATTTTTCCGATATGCAGCTAATCACGGCATCGGTAAATTGCTGCCAGCCGATTTTGCTATGGGAAGCCGCCTTTCCCGCCTCAACCGTAAGAATAGCGTTCAGAAGAAGCACTCCCTGCCTAGCCCACGGCTCCAAATTCGGGCTTCCGCTCATGCTTATACCCAAATCATTCGATATTTCCTTGAATATATTTTTAAGCGAAGGCGGAGCGGGCACATTTTCCGGCACAGAAAAAGACAACCCCATTGCCTGACCGGCGCCATGATATGGATCTTGGCCGAGAATCACAACCTTAACCTTGTCCAGAGGCGTCAATTCGAAAGCCCTAAAGATTTGGCGGCCAGGAGGATAGATCTTCTTTCCGGCATCCTTCTCCATATGAAGAGTATGCGCCAAAGAGGTGAAATACGGTTTTTCGAATTCTCCTCTCAGCGCATCTTTCCAAGATTGTTCTATTTTTACATCCATGATTTAGTCGAAGATATAATTGATGACATCATCAATAGTCTTAACGTAGACAAAGGTAAGACCTTTTACGTAAATTTCCTTGATGTCTTCAATATCTTTTCGATTATCTTCGCTAATCACTATGGTAGTAACTCCTGCACGTTTGGCCGCAAGAATCTTCTCTTTTATGCCTCCAACCGGCAGTACACGGCCTCTCAATGTCATTTCGCCGGTCATCGCCACGCCACTCTTGATGGACTGACCGCGAAGCGCTGACACCATGGAACTAACCATGGTTATACCGGCGGAAGGGCCATCCTTGGGCACCGCACCCTCAGGAACATGGACATGAATATCCTTCTTCGCAAAGGTGTCCGAAGTAATGCCTGCAAGCTGAGGATGAGCCTTAATATATTGATAGCCAATGGTAGCGGACTCTTTCATCACATCACCGAGGTTACCGGTCATGGTCATGATACCTTTACCATCGCTAACGGAACTCTCCACGAACAAAATCTCACCACCCATTGATGTCCAAGCCAAACCTGTCACAACGCCAGGAGCCTCATTGCCCTCCTGCTTGTCATGGAAAGAAATCGGCAGACCAAGGTATTCGTGAAGGTCTGATTTCTTGAGAATAATCGGATGGTACTCATACAAGGCTATCTTCTTGGCGGTGACTCTGGCTATTTTGGCAATCTGCTTATCCAAGCCTCTGACGCCTGATTCTCTGGTGTACTTATCTATGATTTCCTCCAGAACATCCTTAGGAAGCTTCAGCTGGTTCTTCTTCAGTCCATGGGCCTCCAACTCCTTGGGCACCAAATACTTCTTCGCAATTTCCACCTTCTCCTCAGCCAGATAACCGGTCACATTGATAAGCTCCATTCTGTCGAGCAGAGCCGGCTGAATGGTGGAAATGGTATTCGCCGTGGTGATGAAAAGCACATTGGAAAGGTCGTAGTCCAAATCCAGATAATTATCATGGAAAGTGGTGTTCTGCTCCGGATCCAAAGCCTCAAGAAGAGCGGATGAAGGGTCGCCCTTAAAGTCACTAGCAAGTTTGTCGATTTCATCCAAAACCATCACAGGATTGGAGGTGCCGGCACGGGCTATGCCATTCAAAATACGGCCTGGAAGCGCACCTACATAGGTTTTTCTATGGCCTCTAATCTCCGCCTCGTCATGCATACCTCCTAGAGAAATACGCACATATTTACGCCCCAAAGCTCTCGCAATGGACTTTCCTAGACTGGTCTTACCAACTCCTGGAGGGCCATAAAGACATAGAATAGGAGACTTCAAATCGCCCTTGAGTTTAAGCACGGCGAGGTACTCGATTATTCTATCCTTAATTTTATCAAGACCATAGTGGTCCTCATTCAGCACCTTCTGCGCATGTGCCAAGTCGAGATTGTCCTTAGACTGCTTCTGCCATGGCAAATCCAGCATGAACTGGAGATAATTATATTGTATGCTATATTCCGGCGCCGACGGGTTGAATCGCTCCAACTTGTTCAGTTCCTTGGCGAAAACCTCCTTGATATTTTCGGGCCACTGTTTTTTCTCCGCCGCCTCGCGAAGCTTCGCAATGTCCTCCTCCTCGTCCATTCCGAGCTCCTCCTGGATGGTACGGAGCTGATTATTAAGGTAATACTCCCTCTGCTGCTGGTCGATTTCCGACTTAACTTTGGAGTTGATTTCCTGCTTGATTTTCAAAAGCTCCACCTGACGGTCAAGGGCCGCGAGAAGCGCCATTCCCCTATCCTTTATGTCAGCGATAGACAAAAGGTCCAACTTGTCCTCGTATGAATCCAAGTCGATGGTGGTAGCTATGAAGTTTACCAAGAAAGTGAAGTCATCAATGGCCTTGAGCGCAGTCACGGCCTCTTTCGGAGCGAAAGAAGATGAATTAATCACTATTCCTGCCTTCTCCTTCAGCGATTCCGCAATCATGCGGTTGCTGGTGTCAGACATGTCCGCCGTGGTCTCGTTGAGATATTTCACCTCGCCAACGAGATATGGTTCCGTGCCCACGATGCGCTCCAAATGGAAACGGTTGAAGCCTTGCAGAACGGCCGAAATGGTGCCATCCGGCATCTCGAAAGTCTTAACAACCTTAGCCACTGTGCCGTATGGCGACAATGACTTCAAAGTCTTCGGATCCTCCTCTGCCACGGTGATTTGAGGTATGGTGCCAATAAAGCTATTGGACTTCTGGGCATACTCAATCAACTTGAGAGACTTTTCCCTACCGACCGAAACGGGGAAAACCGTATCCGGAAACAGAACGGCATTGCGTAGCGGCAGCAAAGGAATCACATCCGGCAAGTCTTCGGGACGCACTTTGGAGCTTGCGTCACCTGGCATGACAGGAATAATGTTGACTTCAGTCCCTGAATGAGGGAGAAACTCTTCAAAAATATTGCTCATATACTAATAAATCTCAAATTTTTACAGGTCTCAGACCATGTTTTAGCTCGGGCACAATACCCCTTCCCTGCCAAAATGTCATAATCCGAGGGACCTAATATCCGCACCGCTATATAGGTCAATCTCCGTGCCAGCACAAAAATGCGAAAAATATGCTTGTAATCAATGCAAGAAACGGAAAAAACGGCAAATTCTTTTTTGTGATTGAAAAAATAAAATCTATCTTTGCAGATGTTTTGAGAAAAGCCGACGCAAAAACAATAAATTATAATATATTATGACTAAAGCAGAAGTTGTAAGTGAGGTTGCAAAAGCAACAGGAGTTGAGAAGTCAACAGTCCAGGCTGTTGTTGAGTCATTCATGGACACAGTCAAGGACTCAGTTTCAAAGGAGGAGCCGGTATATCTCCGTGGGTTTGGTAGCTTTATCGTAAAACACAGAGCTGAGAAAACAGCCAGGAACATTACGAAGAACACCACTTTGACCATTCCCGCGCACAATATTCCTGCATTCAAACCTGCGAAGGCCTTCCTCAACGAAGTTAAAAAATAATTTAAAATCTAAGTATTATGCCTAGCGGAAAGAAAAGAAAAAGACATAAAATGGCTACGCACAAACGTAAAAAACGTTTGCGCAAGAATAGACACAAGAAGAAATAATCATCTGAGTCTGCCATTTTAGCAGTCTGACTAGAGTGAAAGGCTGTCCGGCAAACACCGGAGAGCCTTTTTAATGTTTAACGATACGGAGTTTTCTCCGTGACACTACGGAAAGCCCACGCTTTCCGGTCCAAATACTGAAATTCCTAATGGAGTCTGAGAAGGAATCTTTAAAAGATCTTATTGTCGACGTCAAAACGTCGGAAGTTCACATCGCCTTGCAAGAAAATCACAAGCTGATTGAACTTAACAAAGAGTCCAGCGCTAACCGGTCATTCACGGTGGGAGATGTTTATCTCGGTAAAGTGAAGAAAGTCATGCCGGCACTAAACGCTGCCTTCGTGGACATCGGAGACGAAAAGGAAGCATTTATTCACTATCTGGATTTAGGTCTATATTTTGGCGCCTTTGACGAGTTTGTCAAGAAGACCAATAAGAATACGGATGCCGAGAGATTGTATTCAAGCATTAAACTTGGCCCTATTCTGGAGAAAGAGGGGCGCATCGAGAATGTGCTCAGCAAGGACCAGATGGTGATTGTCCAAATCGTTAAGGAACCCATTTCCACGAAAGGTTCGAGACTGACTGCGGAAATTTCATTAGCAGGACGAAACATTGTACTCCTCCCCTTCGCAGAGAAGGTGAGCGTTTCCCAGAAAATTTCCTCGAAGGAGGAAAGAAGAAGACTGGAGACACTTCTGAGGAGCATTCTTCCCAAAAATTATGGCGCTATAATTCGCACTGCCGCTGAAGGCAAGAATGCCGCCATTCTGGTGGCCGAGGTCAACGCCTTGATTCAGAAATGGGAGAGCTCCTGGGACAAATTGTCACAATCCAAGGGTATACAACAACTCTTTTCAGAGTATAGTAAGACCACCACGATTCTGAGAGATTTACTTAATGATTCATTCTCCAACATCTACGTCAATGACGAGAAGGAGTACGAGGAAATTCGCAGATACATCTCTCTAATTTCTCCCCAGCAGGAGAAGATTGTGAAACTCTATGATGGTAAAGAGCCAATTTTCGATCATTTCGATATCACTAGGCAAATCAAGAGTTCATTCGGTAAGGTGGTACCCATCAAGCAGGGAGCATACCTTGTGATTGAGACTACTGAAGCTTTAAACGTAGTGGATGTCAATAGTGGAGTTCGATCCAAGACCAATGAGCAGGAGGAGAATTCCTACGAGGTGAATCGCTACGCGGCCGAGGAAATAGCAAGGCAGCTTAGGCTCAGGGATATGGGCGGTATAGTGATTGTGGACTTCATCGACATGGAGAAGCAAGAGCACCGCAACGACCTCTACAAGCACATGGTAGAGTTAATGAGTACTGATCGCGCTAAGCACAATGTCTTGCCACTCACTAAGTTCGGCCTCATGCAGATAACCCGCCAAAGGGTGCGTCCGGCCACCGAGATTAACACCGCAGAGGTGTGTCCGGTATGTCACGGCACCGGCAAAATCGCTTCAAGTCTTCTTATTGACGAGCAGGTAGAGAGCAAACTCTCTTGGTATGTGGAGCAGGGCAAAACAGACCTTACACTCAAGGTTAGTCCCATCTTAGGTGCATACCTTTCAAGAGGCAGTTTCGGCAAGTCCTATCTAGCCAAATGGAAACGGAAGTACAAATGCAAACTCAAACTGGAGGAAGTCACCGACTTCTCCGTTCTGCAAAATGAATTCTATGATGAAAAAGGTGAGAAGCTTGAATAAAGCTTCTCATTTTTTTGTCAGCGAGGCAGTCTTCTCCGATCAATGTCGAACCAGCCGGCTCAAAATGGCATGCGTTCAGCAACTCGTTGATATTCAGATATATAGAAAATTAACTCCCCAGCGGATCGAGGGGGAGAACTTTTTGCAAACAGTTGAGTGTCAGCTCATTGCAAAACGCATCGTCCTAGAGGCGGTTAACGTGATATTGCTAAAAAGCACGGCGACTAAAGGGAGTTAGTATAGGATCTCCATTTTTCGATGAGGGAGGAGATGTCTTGAGGAAGTTCGGAGTCAAAACGGATGAATTCCTTGGTGCGGGGATGAGTGAAGCCAAGAGTCTTGGCATGAAGAGCCTGACGAGGGCATATCTCGAAACAATTATGGATGAACTGCTTGTACTTGGCATAGATGGTCCCCTGGCGAATCTCCTTACCGCCATACCTCTCATCGCCAAAAAGCGGATGCCCGATATGCGACATATGCACACGAATCTGATGCGTCCTACCGGTCTCCAGCTGGCACTCCACCACAGTCACGAAACCAAAACGGTCCAGCACCCTATAATGAGTCACCGCATGCTTTCCCTTCTCCGGATCATCATAAACCTTGAAACGCAAACGATCATTAGGATCACGTCCGATATTGCCATCCACCGTACCGCTATCCGCCTTGATATTACCCCAAACCACGGCAACATACTTACGCTCAATCGTATGGTCAAAAAACTGCTTAGCCAGATTCAGCTGAGCATCATCATTCTTCGCAACAACCAAAAGACCGGAAGTATCCATATCGATACGATGCACCAGCACACCCATCCTCTCATCCTCGGCATCAGGCCCCTGCGAAATGCCCAAATGATACGACAGAGCATTGATCAGCGTACCGGTAAAATGCCCATTCCCGGGATGCACAACCATGCCGGCAGGCTTATTGACCACCAGCAAATCATCATCCTCATAAACAATATTGAGCGGAATATTCTCAGGCTTAATCTCGAAACCATGACGCTCATAAGGCATCATGAAACGAATCACATCACCAGGCCGAACGATAAGATTCGCCTTAGCAGTCTTATCATTCACCTTGACATAGCCATTCTTGATGGCACACTGAATACGATGGCGCGAAGTAGATTCGAGGTGACCGGCCATGAACTTATCCACCCTGATTGGCGTCTGACCAGGATCCACGTTGAGCCTGAAATGCTCATACATCCCCTGCTCATCATCCCCTTCAGCACCGCTTTCAAGGATGACATCCTTGCCGTAATCCTCGTCCATAGATTACTTCCTCTTCATCTTATCTTTGGAAAGATAGATAGTGACTTCGGAACCCATAAGAACCGCATTGTCCGAAGGATCAGGATCCTGCTTACTTACAACGGCATCAAGACTATCCGCGTAAGTAACTATCGACTCATCAAATACAGCCTTCTTGATATTCAAAGAATTCTCATGAATGGCCTCGGAAGCCCTCACATACTTCATTCCCTTGACATTGGGGACGTATGTCTTATTCATGTCAGAACTCAATCCAACCACAAGATCAATCTCGGTACCGCTTTCAATCTGCTGACCAGGACTAATCTCACGATTATTGTAAAGTTGGCTAATGACAATATTTGTAGCGATATCATTGACATAGGTAATGGTGCCGAGAGCCAAGCCCTTGGACATTAGCTCGGCATTGGCCTGACGCAAGGTATAGCCCACAAGATTCGGCATCTGAATCTTCTTGGGAGAAAGGGAATTAATCACAAGCTGAATCTTGCGCCCCTTCTTAACGCTGGCACCGGCACGAGGATTCTGAGTATAGACAAGACCACGTCCCATTCTTCTGATGAAAACGGAATCGATAACCTCGGTCCTAAGGCCCAGAGACGATGCCGTATGCCTAGCCTCATTGACGGTCAAATTAGCCAAATCAGGCACGGTAATTTCCTTGCCATGATTGGTCAAAGACCTCAAAATAAAGCCAGACAATATAGCGATAGCTATAAATAGAATCGCAGCCAAAATTATATTCTTAAGAAGCCAGCTACCAAAAGAAGTCTCTTTTACCGATTTCTTGGCGGGCTTTTTCGTTGTTTTCTGAGTTTCTTGTTCCATAAAACCTTTGTCATGAACTGCAAATATAACTAAAAATCAGTAAATCCGAGATATTGTCGCCCCTTATTATCAAGCATATTAGAAGTAAGAGCCTCATTTTATAGTCTATAAGGCGATTCCGCTGAAAGTTTCAGAAAATTGTTTTAACTTAGCGAGATTAAAGGCCTAGATAAAAGAAAATGAGCAGAAATCTAAAATATACAATCTTCGCGCTACTGTTCGCTGTACTGATGTCCATACCATTTTTGGTGCCTCATTGCGGCTGGGTGGCACTTTTCGCCTTCATTCCCCTACTATGTTTAGACAGAATCGCCACCATTGAAGGCACCAAGAAACTATGGCGCTGGCACTACCCCGCCTTCGTGCTTTGGAACCTCTTCACCACATTCTGGGTATGCAACGCTACCATCGGCGGTGGCATTTTCGCCGTACTCGCCAATGCGCTCAAGATGTCGCTAATTTTCGGACTATTCAGATTAAGTAAAAAATATTTCAAAGGCGTACTGCCATATATCTTCTTGGCAGCCACTTGGATAGCTTGGGAACATGTATATTTCAACGTACAGATTTCTTGGCCATGGCTCGTTCTGGGCAATGCCTTCGCCAGAACCACGCACCTCATCCAATGGTACGAATACACCGGTTCGCTCGGCGGTTCGCTATGGATCTGGGCCTGCAACTTGGGACTTTTCGGCATAATGTGCGCCCTCTCGGACGGCAGCTGGAATAGATGGAACGGCAAGGCTCGAATCGCCGCATTGACTGCTTACGCCATATGCCTAATTTGCCCCATGGTGCTTTCAGTCGTAATGTATAAAAATTACAAAGAGACCTCTGAACCCCTTGAAGTGGCGATTTTACAGCCAAATATCGACCCTTATCACAAGTTCCAAGCCCTCACCCAAGACCAGCAAAACGCAATACTTGAAGGCCAATTCAAGACTTGCTTGGCAGACAGACGGACCGATTCAACCGCAACCTCTCCCCTACTTGTTTTGGCACCGGAAACATTCACCAACGACATAATCGTCGGCGAATACGCACTCAGCAAAACTTGGAGAAGATTCAGAACCTTACTAAGTGATTACAAGGGAGTTAACCTGCTTTTTGGAGCATCAGCCACCTCCATCATCAACTCCACCGAAAGACCTTCATACACCGCCAGACAAATAAACGACGGCATATGGAGAGAAAGCCACAACTCCGCCATTATGATGAACGGCGAGGGCAAAACGGAGATTTTCCATAAAAGCAAACTCGTTGTCGGCGTCGAAATGACACCATACCCTCGATTCTACGGATGGCTGGACGACAAATTCATCGGAGGTGTAATGGGCCGCTGCGTAGGCCAGGACGAGATTTCGCTTCTTCATGTCAGGGCGGACAGCACCATCATACCCATAGGCTGCGCCATTTGCTATGAATCCGTATTCGGCGAATATTGCACCGGCTATGTCCGCAAAGGGGCCAAAGCCTTGACGGTAATCACCAACGACGCATGGTGGGGCAACACCCCTGGCTACAGGCAGCACATGAGCTACGCCTCCCTCCGCGCCATAGAAACACGAAGAGACATAGCACGCTGCGCCAACACCGGCATCTCCGGCTTCATAAATCAAAGAGGAGACGTTCTGGAGGCATCTTCATGGTGGGAGCCCGCCCAGATGAGAGGAGAAGTCAACCTCAACGACAAGGTGACATTCTTCGTAGCCAACGGTGACATAGTAGGACGCCTCTGCTGCTTGATTTTCGCCCTTCTCGCCCTCGGCACCATAGTTAGAATTATAGTTCCGGCATCTGCTCGCAAGAATTAGCTATTACAAATAGAAGCGATATCCCCAAGCCACAAGGCCACGCAATATAAAAAAGACCGAACTCTCAGCATTGAAAGTTCGGTCTTGTTGTCTACTAACGAGGTGGAGGGCCCATAGGACCACGAGGACCGCCACCAGGACCACGGCCAGGGCCACCTCTAGCATTCTTCATCGCGTCTCCAAAGTTACCGAACCTCCAAGTAACTGAAAGTATGATATATCTTCCAAGAGTATTGTTAACCGCCTCCATATGGTAGTTGGAAGCATCGGTAACCGAAAGATTCTTAGCCTGATTGAATATATCATAAGCATTCAAAGCCAAGGTCATCCTATTGTCAAAGAGCAACTTGGTGATGGACGCATTGAGAAGGAATTCAGGGTCCTGAGACGTTGTATAGCCCCTATACCAGTTGTATCTCGCATCTGCGGTAATACCGAAACCTGCGGGAAGAGTCCAATCGATGGAAGATGAAATCTGATTATTCCATGTTCTGGTGTTGGTTGCGGTGGAGATGGTATATGTAGAATGATTCATCCTTGTTCTACCTCCCAAAGTCACCTCAAGGGCATCTGTTCTATAGGTAAAACGCAACCTCTCAGTGAATGAAGTCGTCTTGATGGTATTCAAAGTAAATACGTCTGACTCATCCAAATCAGGATATGCCACATTGAAAAGCTCATAATTGAAGGTTCCGGTCTCTGAGTCATAGTAATCGCTCATATCGAAAGAAGAACCTACATAGGATGAAGCCCTGGACAACCCCATAGAGGTCATCGAGAATATTGAGAAGTCTGATTTTGCAATAGGGCTATTGATGAACAATCTAAAGTTCCCTCTAGCGGAGTTCTTACCATTAACCGGCATCGAGAACTGTGCGCCATTGAGACCATACCATGTCGCATTCACTACAGGATTCTGAACCAAATTTCCATCCATTCCGAAGTGAATAGTCATGAAAGTCTCCTTATTTGTA
>Ga0181612_132646_pt1 | contig 37257 bp, 38 predicted proteins | sample HoacroProtozoa21_FD_119630 | JGI IMG/M metagenome (GOLD analysis project Ga0181612, IMG submission 119630) | Hoatzin crop microbial communities from Cojedes, Venezuel. Combined Assembly of Gp0051906, Gp0051904, Gp0051908
AAAATTGATAATGGCAATTCTATTAAATATAAAAATAAATATTATCAACCATATTTAAATAATAAATTAAAATGTTTTTTACCAAAAACAGAATGTTTAGTTATTAAAGCTTTTGATGGGTCGCTATTAGTTACTATCGATGATAATGTTTATGGACTTAAAGAGTTATCTAGAAATGAAAGATTTTCTAAGGAATTTGATGAAGTTCCAACTGTTAAAGAGAAAAAGAAATATATTCCACCTATGACACATCCATGGAAATTAAAATCATTCTTAAAGCAGATAGAAAAATCACATAACCAACATGTTTATGCATAAAAAAGCGAGAAATAAATCTCGCTTATAATCAAATTTTTTTGGGACATTTTCCCTAACTATTGACAGAAAAACTTAACTTTTTCATAAAAAAAGATGAATTTTTAATTTCATCTTCTAACTTTTTCAATTAAAATTTCTGTTTCCTTCATCTCTTTTGGAATAGCAATATCCATATATTTAAGTAAAGTAGGTGCAAAACTAGATAAATTACCATTACTTAATTTAATCTTCTTATCAATAATCATAAATGGTACTGGACTAAGTGTATTATTAGGTACTATATTATTATCTCTATCTATTATCGTATCAGCATTACTATGACTACCAATAATAACTACTTTATAAAAATTATTTTCAGCTACTTCAAGTATCTTTCCCAAACAAACATCTATTGCTTGAAGACCATTTATAGTAGCTTGATAATTACCTGTATGTCCTATAATATCTGGATTAGCAAAATTACATAATACAAAATCATAATCTTCTTCCATACATTTAATAGCTGTCCTAGCAACATTTAAAGAATTTAATTCTGGTTTTAAATCAAAACTATCTACTACTGGAGTTTCTACTCTAAATCTATCTATATTTTCTGAATTAACATACTTTTCTCCAGTTAAATAATAATTAACACTGCCAGCTTTAATACTTTCATATACTAAAGCTTCCTTTAAACCAAGTTTAGCTAAATACTCTAATAAAGTATTATCATATTTCTTACTTTGAAAGAAATAATTTTTATTAACATCTCCATTAATTTCATATAAACTATATACATAAAAATTATTTCGATAATTATTAAATTCAACAAAATTTTCATTACATAAAGCATCTAATAATTGATTTTGATTATACTTACTAAAATTTAATAAACATAAAACATCTTTAGCTTCTACTTTTTTAAATTTATTAGTTTTAATAGGTGGTAAAAATTCATCAGACATTTTCTTTTCATAACATTTCTTAATTACCAAACCCATATTTTTAGCATTAACACCCCTACCATCTAAAAGTAAATCATAATACATTTTAGTTCTTTTATAATTATTAGTATTATCCATCGCATAATATCTACCACAAGCAGATGCTATTAAAACATTATCTTCTAAATAAGGTTTAATACTATTTATAAAATCATAAGAAGTAAATTTACCACTATCATTACCATCTGTTATTAAATGTAAATATATTTTATTAGTTACATTACTTTTATATAAATTCTTTAAAAAATAAACTAAATGATTTATATGTGATGATACTCCCCCATCACTAAGTAATATAGATAAATGTAAACTCTTATCTATATTTCTTTTTAAATATTCAGTCATTTGCATAAATTTATTATTATATCTAAGAGAATTATTTTTAAGTGCTTTATTAAGACTATTTAACTTATTTTCTACTTGTCTACCAGCACCTATTATTAAATGCCCTATTTCTGAAGAAGAACATTGATCCTCTGGTAAATTAACATGTTCTCCATTAGCTTTCAATAAAGCATGCGGATAATTATTCCATAGTTCAATGAAATTATTCATCCCAGCCATTTTAACAGCATTACCATATATGTCTTCTCGCATACCAAAACCATCTAATATAATTGTAAGTATCTTCTTCATATGCAATTCTCCTAATCTAATAATAGCATATTAAAAAAAGAAATTAAACTAATCTCTTTATTTTAATAATAAATTTTCTAATACAATAGATATAAATTCTTTATTAGTAGGTTTAGCTTTTTCATAATTTATCATACTTCCAAATAAATCATCAGTATAAGTATAATTACTATTTATCCAACCAATCTCTATTGAATATCTAATATTTCTTTCAATAGCATTAACACTCTTACCATATTTTTTAGCTAATAAAGGATATAAATATATAGTTATTCTTTTAATATAACTAGGATTACTATAACAAATATAAATTCCTTCTTTTAGATATTCATATCCATCTCTACTAGGAGAAACACCAAGTTTCATTAACATTAAAGATATTCTATTGTAAATTTCTTTTTCCATAACTCATATTGAGCCTAAAGATTATTATTTTTCATTAATATTATCAATAGCAGGCAAACCACCCTTAATAATATATTCTAGTGTAGCTCCACCCCCAGTCGATAAGAAATTAAATTTATCTTGTAACTTAAAATGTTTTACAGCAGAAACACCGTCTCCACCACCTACTACTTTAATAGAATTACTATTGACTATATTATTTAATAACTCTCTTGTACCAGTAGCATACCTATTATCTTCATATTTACCAGCTGTTCCATTAACAAATATTGTAGCTGATTCATCAATAATCTTTTTATAAGCATTAACTGTTTTCATTCCAATATCATATACAACCATATCATTTAATACTTCAGATACATTTATATGTTCTAAATATCCACTATCATATTCTTTACCTACTATAACATCTAAAGGTAACATAATTTTATCTTTATATTTTACTAAAATATCTTTAATCTTTTTTTGGATTTCAATATCTCTATTACATAAAGATTTACCTACATTAAATCCCAATGCATATAAATATGAATTAGCTATCCCACCAGTTATAAGTAAATGATCACACTTAGGAAGTAAAGCTTCTATTAAAGCAACTTTATCTTCTACTTTAGCACCACCCATTACTATCGTAAAAGGATGATTAGCATTCATAACATACTTATCTAAAGCATTTATCTCTTTTTGTACTAAATAACCAATACAACTAGGTATATATTTAGCTACTCCATATGTAGATGCATGTTTTCTATGAGCAGATCCAAAAGCATCTAAACAAAATATATCAGCAAGAGATGCCCAGTACATAGCAAGTTGCGGATCATTACCACTCTCTAAATTATCAGGTACATCTTCAAATCTAGTATTCTCAAGTACCATAACTTCTCCCGGATTCATTTCTTGAATCTTAGATGATATATATAAATTTCTAGTATCTTTACAAAAAATCACTTTACTATTAATAACTTTTTGCAAATAATTAGCAACTGGTTCTAAAGAATTCTTCATCTTATCTTCTTCTTTTTTTACTTTACCAAAATGAGATAAAATAATTACTTTAGCTCCCTCTTTTAATAAATATTCTATTGTAAATAAAGAAGCCATTATCTTACTATCATCTAATATCTTACCATTTTCCATTGGTACATTAAAATCACAACGTAATAAGACTCTCTTCCCTTTTACATCCATATCTTGTACTCTCATTTTCATAGTATCACCTTAATTATTATAAAATATATTTCTATCTACTTCAATAATCCTCATAAAAAAAAGTGTCATCAGACACTATTTTTGAATATTCATTAATTTCTTAGCAGTTCTCATCATTTGTGATGTATAACCCATTTCATTATCATACCAAGCTACTATTTTAACTAATTGCTTACCATCAACATCTAATACATTAGTAAGTAATCCGTCTACCATAGCACCTATCTTTTTACCAATAATATCACTAGATACAACAGGATCCATTGTTATCTTTAAAGTTTCATTTTGATTATTAGTAAACAATGTGTTGATTTCTTCTACAGTAGTATTTTTTGATAACTCAAGTGTTACATCAATAACAGAACCATCAGATACCGGAACACGGAATGCATTACCATCCATTTTACCTTCTACTTCAGGAATAACTTTACCTATAGCAGATGCTGCTCCCGTAGATGCTGGTACTATATTTTGGGCACATGCTCTACCCCTTCTAGCTTTAATTCCTTTCTTATGAGGAATATCTAGAGTAGCTTGATCATTTGTATAAGCATGAACAGTTGTCATATAGCCTTTTTCTATACCAATATTATCTTGAATAACTTTAAGTACTGGTGCAAGACAATTTGTTGTACAAGAAGCTGCTGAAATAACTTCTTCATTACCATCTAATATATCATCATTAACATTATAAACAATAGTTTTCATATCTCCTTTACCAGGAGCAGATATAATAACTTTTTTAGCCCCAGCTTCAATATGTTTTCTAGCACCTTCTAATTCCGTAAAATGTCCAGTACATTCTAATACAACATCTATACCTAAATCTCCCCAAGGTAAATTAGCAGGATCACTTTCAGAGAATACTTTAATCCTCTTAGACCCTTTAATTACTATTTCATCACCTTCAAAATCAATAATATCTTCATGAAATGAACGATAATTAGTATCATATTTAAGTAAATAAGCTAATGTCTCAGCATCTGTTAAATCATTAATAGCTACTACATCAAAATCAGTACCAGTTATCATCTCCCTAAAAGCAAGTCTTCCTATTCTTCCAAAACCATTAATTGCAACTTTTATCATCTAAATTCCTCCTATTCATAATTCTCAAATACACTTTTGCCAATAAATTCTCTAAGTATTGATTCATCTGGTATATAATCAGATGGTATTGGATAAAAATTATTTAAAGAACTTATTAATCTTCTAGCTTCATTATAAGCAGAAGAAGTTCTTTTTACTGAATATAATAAAGGTTCAACATATACCTTAAGTACACCTATTTCATATATTAAAGATGTATCTATTATTCTATCTACTTTATTTATATAAGGAAATATATATTTCTCTTCCCCTATTCTTACATTATTCCAATAATCAATAGTTTCTCCTACATCAGTAGCTCTAGATCTATTATCTCTAACTATTCTTCTAAGTAACCTTAAATCTCTAGTAGATATATAATTATGTCTATCCATATTTAATGGAATAAACGGACTTAAATAAACTTTATATTTAAGTTTAGGATCCATCCCTGGTGTCATCTCATCATTAATACAATGTAATCCTTCTAATAAAATAATTGATTTGTCACTTAATTGAACTTTCTCATTATCAAATTCTTTTTTACCAGTAACAAAATTATATTCAGGTACATCCACTTTCTTACCTTCAATTAATTTCTTTAAATGACTATTTAATAATTTTAAATCTAATGCTCTTAGACTTTCAAAATCATATTCACCATCTTCATTTTTAGGTGTTTCTATTTTTTCTTTAAAATAATTATCAACTGATATTATATAAGTATCATAACCTCTACTTCTAAGTTGTAATGCAACCTTCTTAGTAGTAGTAGTCTTACCTGATGAAGAAGGCCCAGCAAAAAATACATATCTAGCTTTCTTAGCTATAATATCATCTACTAAAGCATATATCTCATTATTAAAATTAGTTTCAACTACCTTAATTAAATTTTCTACTTCACAATCAGATATTTTCTTATTTAAATCTGCTAAATAAGGAAGTCCTAAATTATTTAACCATTTCTTTCTTTTTTCAAAACATTCAATTATTCCTTTATAATGAACATATTCTGGTACTTTAAACTTTGTATTAGCAGAAGGAAATAATAATACTAATTTATTATCCTCTAAAAATACTAAATCATATTTTCTTAAACAGCCAGTAGAATAAGGCATCTCACTATAATAATAATTTATACAATCTCTAAGTTTATAAACCGTAATAACTTTATTAGTTAAATTATGTATGTTATTAGCTTTCTCCGTAGCTCCTACTTTATTAAAATAATATATAGCTTCTTTAGTTTCTATATTTAAATTATATATTCGATCATTAGCTGCTATTATTTCATTCATTTTCGTTTTTAATTTCTTAGCATCATTTAAATTAAACTTTTTCTTACAGTTAATAGTCATATGAAGTCCATTAGCAATAGAGTGATCAAAAGTAACTTCATATTCATCTCCAAAAGCTTCTTTTAAAGCAACTTCTGTAACAAACTCTAAACCTGCTTTATTAATCTTATATCCATTAGTACTAGTTATATCAATAAAATTAATTCTTGTAGCTTTAGTAACTTCCATATCCATTGGAACAGTTTCGTTATCTATTTCTGCACCTACTATACTATAATTCATCTTAGGTTGATACAATTTACTAAGTTCATATATAGTAGTACCTCTTTCTATTTCCATCTCTGAATTATCATTAAAAGTAACTTTAGTTCTCCCAGTAGACATAATAATCCCCTCGTATTCTAAAAATATTATACTATAATATTATTTATTTTTATAGCTAAATTTGTCTATAAAAGACCGCTTATGATATAATTTTACATATAGAGAAGGGGTTAAAATGAAACATAAAAAAAGAAATATTATTTTAATAATCTTATCTATAATTGTAATTTTATTAATTACATTCCTTTTATATGTCAATTTCTTAGTAGCTCCTTATATTGAAGACATTGAAATAACAGAAAGTAAATCAGATGAAACTAAATCAATATTTAATGTCTATATCAAAAATAACTTCTTTAAATTAAATAAAGACTCTTGGTGTATAGTAACAACTGATAATAACGATACACCTACTAAAACAGATTCTCGTTGGATAAAATCAAGTAACGGTTATTGTTCTTATATGATAGAAAATGGTAACTATAACGTCTATATTAAAGATAAATACGGTAATATAGCAGACTTAAAAAGTCAAAAAGTAAATATAAATAAAATAATAGATGTAAAATTTAATAAAGAAAATGTTTATTTATATAAAGATGGTACTGAAAAAATAACTTATAACTTAGATACAATAGGTAATTTAAAAGTAGATTCTAAATTAATATCTAAAAATGAAAATATAGCTACTATCGATGATGCTGGTATTATAACTGGTAAAAACTATGGTACAACAGAAATTGTTGTTGAAAGTGATGGTAAAACATATGGTTCATTAAAAGTAACAGTAACATCCTTTATAACTAAGCCCAAAGTAGATACATCAAAACCATATGTTACATGTCGTCAATTTAGTACTGAAGAAGCCGAATTACTTGATAACATTCTATTTGATAGAATAAATGAAGCCGGTTATGGTACTAGAGCAGGTGTTGTAGCAGCAGCTAGATTCCTTACATTAGAATTCTCTTATCGTATTCATTACTTTTATGAAAATGGTCGTTTAACAGAGTCCCCTTATAAAATAGTTGATGGTGAAGGAAGATATTATCATCGTGGTTTATATCTAAGTGAAAATAAATTCTCTAGTTTACAACCAGGCGCTAAACTAGTAGGTCCTGCTATTTGGGGATGTGACTTACAAAACTATACTAATTGGGGCCAATGGGTAGTTGGTAAATACTATCCTAATGGTCTAGACTGTTCAGGTTTTGTTACATGGGCTTTACTCAATGGTGGATTTGATGTTGGTGACCGTGGAGCTGGACCAAGTAGTTACGAAGATGTTGATGATTTAGGTACTAAAGTAACTATTACCGAAGAACTTATGTCATCAGGAAAAGTTAAAGTCGGAGACTTAATTGGTTTATACGGTCATGCTGCTATCTTAGCTGGTTGGGATGATGAAAACTACTATATAGCTGAATCTTTAAATACTACTAAAGGTGTTGTTATGACTGTTGTTAAAAAAGAAGACTTAGTAAATAATAGTATATATACTTTTATAATATTAATGGATGATGTATATAAAAATGATGGTAATCTAACTAATTACTGGGAATAAAAAAGATGCGAACTAATTCGCATTTTTTTGATGTCTTTCAATTAACTTCTTAACTTTAATAAAATAATGATTAACACCAGACTTTCCTATTTTATGTCCAGTTTCTTTACTAATAATATCAGCTAGCTCAGCTAATGAAGTTTCCGGATACATCTCCCTGTACTTAATAGCTTCCTTAACATTATCATCAAGAAGACCTATTAAATCATTCTCTTTTAAATATTCAATATCTTTTAACTGTTTCATTCCTGTTTTAAATACTTTTTCTTGATTAGCTATTTCACAATTATTTAAACGATTAACCATATTTTTATGATCTCTATATATCCTAATATCTTCAAAATAGAAAAAAGAATTAGTAGCTTTAAATAATCTAATTAAATCACTTATCATTTCAGCACTCTTAATATAAGTCATATACTTATTACTTCTCTTAATCGTCTTAGCTTGAATATCAAAATTACTTAAAATATGTTCTAAAAACAAACCATCTTTTTTTAATTCAACAGAAAATTCTAAATGATAACCAGATGTACTAGGATCATTAACACTCCCACAAGCTAGAAAAGCCCCTCTTAAATAAGCACCTTGTTCTTCTCTAGTACTTAAAAAATACTCTTCTGGTAATATCTTCTTACCATCTTTATATATATTTAATGTTTCTAATATATTATTAATATCATCATATATTTCTAATATATATATTTTTTTAACTCTAAATCTCTTTTGAATACGAACAATAATCTTAATATCTATATTAAAGTTATTTTTAATATCTTTATAAATTCTTCTAGCTACAGAAGCATTTTCTACTGTAATAATAATTTTATCTTTACTTATTCTACTAGAATATCTTATAAAAGAAGAAAGTTCCACTAAAGACTCTATTTTACTAACTTCATTCTTAGTTATTTCATCTTTAATTCTCGTAGTGAAACTCATCTTATTCACCTTCCATTATATAAGAAAATATTAAATAAGCAGTTCTTAAAGCTTTATGTCTTACATACCCATCTTCTACTGTAAATAAATTATCTGCTATAACATAAACACCCATTTTATTCAATTTAGATATATCTATTTTAACAGCATCTTTACCTTCAGATTTAACTAATACTTTAATATTATGAGTTATTTCAGATGAATTAGCTATAACAGCATCTACTTCTCCTTCACCTAAATACTTTTCTATAAATTTAACGTGATCACTTACTTTAAAATCATCAGTTTCTCCAGGTTGTGTAAGCATATTACATATATATAATACCTTAGCTTTAGATTTCTTAATTGCATCTTGAATCTCTGGTACTATTAAATTAGGAAGTAAACTAGTTATTAAAGAACCAGAACTAAAAATAATTAAATCTGCTTTAGATATAGCTTCTAAAACTTTAGGTGTTACTTTAACATCTTTATCATATTCTAAATCTACTATATTACTACGACTTTCTGTTATTTCAGCTTCCCCAACTATTTTTTCGCCATCACGTGTAATTCCTACTAAATCAACATTATCTTCTGTTAAAGGAAGAATATGTCCTTTAACATCTAATAAATCACATAATATAGGAAGAGCATGAGCAAAATCTTTTTTCATTTCTAATAAAGCTGTCATAATTAAATTCTTAATAGAATGATTTTCTAATCCACTACCTTTTTTAAATCTATAATTAAATAAATCTTTAACTCCTTTAGATTCAGTAGACATAGCCATTAAAACCTTTGTAATATCTCCAACTGCTGGTATTGAAAATTCTTCACGAAGTTTACCAGTAGATGATCCATTATCAGATACACTTACAACAGCAGTTATATCTAAAGGAAATTGAATTAAACCTTTTAATATTTGCGATAATCCACTACCGCCACCAAAGATAACTACTTTCTTCATCTTATCACTCCAGTTACCGTTATAATAACACAAAACAACTAATAAAAAAAGAAGCATAAAAGGATGACAAAAGTCATCCTCTAAAATTTTTAATATCTAGATGTAAATCTTGTACCTTTAACATTTTTAATATGTGTAATTGAATATACACCAGTTGCTTTAGTATTAGATTTAAATGTTGACCATTTATAATAGTCTTTTAAATAATATCCATAAGCTATACTATAGTGTAAATGTGTACCTGTTGTACATTTATCATAATACCAAGTACTAGAGTCTCCACCTACTGTACCAATTATTGTATATGGTGTAACTTGTTGACCGACACTAACATTAATAGATCTTAAGTGACCAAATTCTGATGTATATTTTCTACCATTAACATAGTGATAAATATATACTATATTACCACCACATTTACTATGATAACTAGTTGCAGCAACTACTCCATATGCTGGAGAATAAATACTAGTACCAGGTGAATTACCACCTATATCCATACCAGCATGCCCATTATTTCCCCAAGCTTGAGTAACTCTACCAGATTTTAAAGGTCTATTAAAGTTTGTACTTGATATAATATATTTATTATTATAACAAGAATCTATTGTATCAGTATCCTTACATCCAGCTTCTTCATATTTCTTGATTAATTTTTTCTTAGCTTCTATTTGTTGATCATAATCCATCCCTATAGATGCTAATTTTTCTATATAAGCTTCTAACTCTTCTACTTGAGCTTCATATTCAGTAATCGAATTATTTAAAGTTTCATTATCACTATTAAGTTGAGTTTGTAAAGCTTCATTATCTTTAATTAATTTTTCTAATGAATCAAGTTCATCTTGTGTATATTCAGCAATTTGTTGAATAACAGCTTGTCTTTCTAACATTTCTGGTATACTAGATGAATCAAATACATAATCTAAATATATTTCATCGGAATTAATATTAGAATATTGTAATATAGCCATAACATCTTTTAATTCTTCTGTTTTAATTTTTATTTCTTCTTCTGATTCAGCTACTTTTACTTTTGATTCTTCTACTTTAGTTTCATTAGCATCGATTGTATTATTTGCACTAACTATCGCATTTCTTTTAGCATCTATTTGTGCAGATGTTGATGCAGTTAATCTATTATTCTCACTTGCTTTACTTTGCATTTCTGCAAGTTCATTTTTTTCATCTTGTAATGTCTTAGATTTAGCACTTATAAAGTTAAATGGAAAACATAAACCAATAATAAATATAAATATAATTATCTTTTTATTCATTATATCTTTAAATGCCTCCTCACTGTTGTATAACTACCAAACATACCAACTACAGCACCAATTAATAATAATATTAATGATACATATATAGTAAATGGAAGAGGTTTCATCATCTTAATAAAGTTAGTAAATAAATAACCTTCTAACTTATCATAAGCTACTGTATAACCCCATATAGTAACTACTATAGGTATTATAGAACCTATTATTCCTAAGAATAATCCTTCTATAGCAAAAGGTAACTTAATAACAAAATTACTAATACCAACAAGTCTCATAATTTCTATTTCATTCTTACGTGCATATATAGTTAATTTAATTGTATTACATATTAAGAATACAGTTACACAAATAAGACCAATTATAATACATATAGATATCTTTTTAACTACTTTGAATACTGGAATCATCTTTTCGACAACAGATGCACTATATTGAACATTTTTAATACCATCTATTTTTTTAATAGTATTAGCTGTTTCTCCTAAACTCTCTACATCTTTAACAGTTATTATAAATTCTGATTGTAAAGGATTAGTTTCTTCGTTCCAAGTCTTCATTATTGAATATAAAGAAGAATTTTCATCTGTCTCTGCTAATGTTTCATTTTTAATATCTTCTTTAGATTTATATACTAGTTCATCACCTTTAATATTTTTAATTTCTAATAATTTACTTTTTATAGCTGATATATCATCCTCATCAGCACTTTTATCTACATAAGCAATTATTGTAAGTGTTTCTTCTAAATCATTAGTAAAATTACTTATATTAGCTGATAATATTATTGCAATTGCTACTATTACTAGTGTTATTGTTGTACATATAATTGATGCTACACTTAAACTAAAATTACGAAAGATACTTTTTATAGCACTAGCAACGTTTCTAAAAAATATTCTAATTGCTTTCATCTGCTACATAACTTCCTTTCTTTGAATCATTAGTTACAACACCATTTTCTAAAGTAACAACTCTCTTTTTCATAGAATTAACTATTTCTTTATCATGTGTTACCATAACAACCGTTGTCTTCATAGATTTATTAATACTATTAATAACTTTTACTATTTCTTTAGAAGTTTTAGGATCTAAATTACCAGTAGGTTCATCACATATAAGTAATTTAGGTTCATTAACAATAGCTCTAGCTATACAAACTCTTTGTTGTTCTCCACCAGATAATTGATTAGGAAAACTTCTTACTTTATCTTTAAGACCTACTCTCTCTAATGCTTTATATACTTTAGATTTTATTTCACTACTTCTAATACCTAAGTTATCTAAACCAAATGCAACATTTTCGTATACAGTAAGTTTAGGTAATAGTTTAAAGTCTTGAAATACTATTCCTAATTTTCTTCTTAATTTATATATTTTATTATTTCTTAATTTAGCTACATTAATTCCACCAACCATAACTTGTCCTCTAGTTGGTTTTTCTTCACGATAAAGAAGTTTAACTAATGTACTTTTACCACAACCAGAAGCACCTGTTATAAAAACAAATTCTCCTTTATCAATAGTTAAGGTTAAGTTTGCTATTGCTGTTACACCATTTTTATATACTTTATAACAGTTTTTTATATCGATAAACTTCATAGTACACCACCTTACATCATTGATTATAACAAAATTATCAAAATAAAAAAACCTCATTACCAAAATAAGACTTTTATATTTACTAAAAACTTACAATAATTGTAAAGACTTAACTTTTATTTAACATTACTCAGTATGAAGATATACCGATACAAAATCTTTAGTATTAAGTTCTGACGAAATACTAACTACTCTAGGATTTTCTAATTCATTAATAGCAACATATATTTCAAAATAATAATTATTATCATCTATAATACTTAAATCTTCATTATATAAACAAGTAAATCCTAAATCATTACATCTGTAATAGCCTTTAACTAAGTAATATCTATTATCTAAATTATTTATAAAATAACCAACATATATAATATCATCTATCTCCCAGTTATTTAAATTATCTTTATTTACTAATTCATGATTATAATAATATTCTTTAACTAATTTAGATACTTCCTCTTGACTTAAAGTTAAACTTCTTAAATTATCATTTTGTTCTAATTTAAATTCTACATCTTTATGAGGTTTCTTACATACAAAGAAAATAACAAATATAAGTGTTATTATCAATATTAATAATACTAATATTTTTTTATATTTCTTTTTCATATTCCTCCTAATAATAATTTTTAAAATTTAATTTTTCTCTACCTAAAGTAGTTTCATCTCCATGCCCAGGTAATAATCTTATTTTATCTGGATATTTTTTTATCATTTCCAAACTATCCTTCATATCTAAATCATTACCGCCTAAATCTGTTCTTCCTATTCCATTTAAAAATATAAAGTCCCCAGTAAACATTGTGTTGATTTTTTTAAAATAAAATACTTTAGAATCAAAAGTATGTCCAGGAGTCTCAATAACTTCATAATCAAAATACTTTGTAAAATCTTTATTTACTTCTATATTATATTCACTAAGTAGTTCTTCAAGAGCTCCTATATGATCTGGATGAAAATGAGTAACTAAACAACCAACTACTTCCATATCTCCTATTTTAGATTTAATTTTATCATATTCATCTCCAGGATCTATAACTAAACATTTATTGTTTTCAGAAACTATATAACAATTTTCTTCTAAGTCACCAACTACTACTTTTATTATATCCATTGATACCACCTATTTACATTTTATAATAAACTAATTCTTTTGTAAAATCGATAATATGTTATAATTTAAATAGAATTGGGTGGTTAGATGACTATATTATATTGTTTATTATTTATAATTATTATTTTTGGAGCAATAGGTATTACATATGCTTATCAATTTAATAAAATTATGCATTCTAAAACTAAAATAGACCATGCTGAAATGCAAATAGACGAAGCTTTAAGAGAAAGATATGATATTCTAAAAAAAGCTGATCAATATATTATGAGTGAATTAAAAAGTGCTAAAACTTTTTTTCCAGGTCTAGATAAATTAAAAGATGATAATATAAGTAATTTTGATTTAGACAGAAAATTAAAAGAATATATAAATGTCTTAGATAAATTAAAAATAGATAATGAAAAATTAGCTAATAAAAAAGAATTTAAAGATATAATGAATAGTTGTAAAGAAAGTGAAGAAAAACTATCTTCTTCTAAATCTTACTATAATAAATATACTAGTGAATTAAACGATTTAATAAGAACATTCCCATCAAATATTGTAGCTAGAATGCATAATATCAATATTAAACCATTCTTTGATGGTAAAAATATGGAAGATGATATTATAGATGATTTTAAACTATAAAATAGATTCAAATTGAATCTATTTTTTATTGATATCCCAATCTATTTCTTTTAAATTATTTTCTTTTAAAAACTTATTAGTTCTCGAAAAAGGCTTACTACCAAAGAATCCACATCTACAAGAGAAAGGACTAGGATGAGATGATTCTATAATAAGATGTCTTTTATTAGTAATATATTTTTTCTTTTCTTTAGCAAAATTTCCCCATAATATAAATACTACTGGTTCTTCTTTTTCATTTAATAACTTAATAATATAGTCAGTAAGTCTTTCCCAACCTATATTTCTATGAGAAGCGGGTTTATCTTTTTCAACAGTTAAAACTGCATTAAGAAGAAGTACTCCCTCCCTAGCCCATTTACTTAAATTGCCACTACTAGATATATCTATATTTAAATCATCTTTTAATTCTTTATAAATATTTTGTAATGAAGGAGGTATTTTAATACCATCTTGAACACTAAAAGAAAGTCCATGAGCTTCCCCTTCTCCATGATATGGATCTTGCCCTACGATAACAACTCTCGTATCTTTATATGATGTTAATTTTAAAGCATTAAATATATAATTTTTAGGAGGATAGATAATCTTTTTATTATATTCATCGTTAACTAATTTAATAAACTTTTTAAAACCATCACTATTCCATACTATACTTAATTTTTCGTCCCAATCATTACCAATCATAAGTAATCACCAAATATATTATAAAAAAAATAGTAAACTAAAGTCTACTATTTATGATAATTTTCATTATTAAGTATCTTAAATGATCTATATATTTGTTCTAATAATACTCCTCTAAATAAACCATGAGGAAAAGTAAGTTTAGAAAAAGACAATCTATAATTAGCCATTCTTTTAATATCTTCATGTAAACCATTACTACTACCTATTATAAAAGTAATAGTACTATAAGATAAAAATATATTATCTATTTTCTTAGCTAACTCTAATGAACTAAGACTCTCTCCATCAATATCAAGAGCTATTACATAATCATTTTTACCAATATATTTTATTATATTATCTCTTTCTAAAACTAAATTATCTGTATCTTTAAGTTCTATTATTTCTAATTTATGATATTTAGATATTCTTTTTTTATAATCATTTATTAATTTAGTAAGATAATCTTCTTTTATCTTTCCCATAGCAATTATTTTTATCATATTTCAATCATCTCACTTATTTCTCTTTGTTTAGCACAAGTAACATTTTTAAATTTAATATCATACTCTTTAAAAGTATCTTTTAATGTATCTAATGCTTTTTCTTCAGTATTATTTTTCTTAGATAAATGAGTAAGTAATATTTTCTTAGTATTATCACCAATTAATTTAGCTAAATAGATAGAACTATCTTTATTAGATAAATGTCCATATGGACCCATTACTCTATCTTTTAACCATTTAGGATATGGTCCATTAAGTAACATTTCTATATCATGATTACTTTCAAATAAATAAACATCTAAATTAGATAATGATTTAAAATATTTATTATTAATATAACCAGTATCAGTTAAATAAGTCATCTTCTTACCATTAGCTTCTAATATAAATGATCTAGAATCTTCTGTATCATGAGATGTCTTTATTATATCTATTTTACAATCATCTAATTCTACTTTATTATCATAGAGTAATATTTTATCATAATTCTTTAAACATTCTATTTCTGAATACATTTGTGGACTTAAACATATAGTAGGATTATATTTCTTTATAAAATTAGGTAAAGCCTTAATATGATCATCATGAATATGGGTTATAAATATATAATCTATATCTTTTATATCAATAGAAAGAAGGGTTAATTTGTCCTTTATATATTTAACAGTCATTCCAATATCAAATAATATCTTATGATTATCTGTTTCTATATAAGTTACATTCCCTTCTGATCCACTTGCTAAATTACAGATTTTCATTTTAAGACCATAATCTTAATGGATTAATACTCTTTCCACCATTATAAGGTTTACCTATAAATACACCAAAGTGTAAATGTGGTCCAGTACAACTACCTGTACATCCCATCAATCCTATTTTTTGTCTCCTACTAACTGTCTGTCCGCTTGATACTAAAATCTTAGATAAATGGGCATATACAGTATAATAACCATTACTATGTCTTATAACAACATTATATCCAGCAGAATTTCCTACTATACCACCCCACTGAGCATTAACAACAACTCCGTCTAAAGCAGCATATATAGGAGATCCTACACCACCAGTACCAGATATATCAATACCATCATGTAATGTACCCCAACGATACTTATATCCAGAAGATATAACATATGGTGATTTAGTAGGCCATGCCCATGCTTGACCAGTATCAATATAAGTACCAGAAGTTATTTCACTAACAGAACCACCAGTATAAGAACTTTTTTTCTTAGTACCTTGAATTGTTATTTCATCAACAGCAGCTTTAATTACAACAGGATCCCCAATAATCTTAACTCCAGCATTTTGGTCACCATTAGTATATTGAATTCTTGATGTAACTCTATTTATCCCATTAACACCTTTTTGTTTAACTTTACTATATCCTACATACTGACTTGAATCCTTTTCAACAACTTTCTGATATTGTTCTTCAACATCTTGAACTACATATTCTTCATATACTAAACTAAGTACTGGATCAATTAATGTAACATTTAACTTTTGCCCAATAGCTAACAATGTATCTTCACTTTTAATTGAATCATTAGCATATAATAATTCATCTATATTAAGTTTATGACTTTCAGCTACATTTTCTAATGTATCTCCTTGTTTAACAGTATATGTTTCTCCTTCAGTATTATCTTTAAATAATAAATACTTAGTTAAATCATCTACATCAGTATAAATTTTATCAGATACATTAACATAAGATTCTTTAATAGTTATATTATTATCAAAATACATATTTTCTATTATATATCCTACATCTACTATCTCTGGTTGTGTATTTTCCATATATTGTTCAAATCTATCTTCACCAATAAATATTTTAACTATATTTTTAACAGCTTCTTCAAATATCCCTTCATCTAAAACATAAATATATGTAGGTTCAACATTCTCTTCATTACTTTTTATCGTAATAGTATATCCCTTTAATGTAAAATCTTTTTCATCTTTAATAGCATTATAGACATCTTCTACTTCTACTATATCATCATTATATGTAGTCTTCTCTACTATTTCAAATCCTTTAGGAGGATATACTTGATCTACATCATATTCATTTTTTATTTCTATTTGTTCTTTATTAATAAGATCATATAAAGCATCTTTATTATCTAAGACACCTATCTTTTCTCCATTAAGATATACTTGATATTTTGAACTAGGTATACTATAAGATTCATCTGTCATAAAACAAAATATAACAAGTATTCCAAGTAATAATGTTATTAAAGAACATAATATAATACTTTTTTTATTCATTATTTTCATCCTTTTCTGTAGCAATATAATTTCTAAAATTACTCATATTAAGTTCAAATAGTGTTTGGAATTTACCAGTTGAACCTTTACGATGTTTAGCTATTATAATATCTGCTACAACATTCTTTTGTTTATCTAATTGTTCTTTTGGTTTATAATAATCATTTCTATGTATAAATAATACTAAATCAGCATCTTGTTCTATTGAACCAGATTCTCTTAAATCTGCCAACATAGGTTGATTGTTTTCTCTCTTTTCAGCACTACGTGATAGTTGTGCTAAAGCTATAACAGGAACTTTAAGTTCCATAGCCATTGTTTTAAGAGATCTAGATATATCAGCAACTTCTTGTTGTCTAGAATCAGGTCTTCTACCACCAGCAGTAACTAATTGTAAGTAGTCGATTATTACTAAACCTAAACCTTCTTCTTTATTAGCTAAATTACGACACTTAGCTTTAATTTCTCCTATAGTAATACCAGCATTATCTACAATTTGAATATTAGTATCTGCAAGTTGACTATTAGCTTCATTAATTCTTTTCCAATCATCATGATTTAATTTGCCAGTTTGAATTTTATAAGAATCAACTTGCCCTACAGCAGAACGCATTCTATTAACTAATTGTTCAGCAGGCATTTCTAAGTTAAATATAGCAACAGCTTTCCCACTATCTTTTAAATCTTTAGCAGCATTAACTGCTATATTAAGAGCAAATGCCGTTTTACCCATACCAGGACGAGCAGCTATAATAATAAGTTCCCCTTCATGTAATCCGGCAGTAGCTTTATCTAAATCTAAGAATCCTGTTTTAACTCCAGTTATATCAGAACCATTCTTACTTAGAGTTTCTAAGTTTTCTTGTGCTACTTGAATAGCATCTTTAATATGAATAAAATCACTAGTTTGTCTTTCTTTAACTACATTAAGAATTTTCTTTTCAGAATTATCTAATAATTCTGTTATATCTTCATCTTCTTCATATGCATTAGTAACTATTTCCGTAGCAGTATCTATTAAATTACGCATAACTGCTTTATCTTTAACTATTTTAATATAATAATCTATATTAGCAGCTGTTGCTACAGAATCAATAACATCACTCAAATAATCAATTCCACCAACAGAATTCAAATTTTTCTTTTTATCTAATTCTTCTTTAACCGTTGTTAAATCTACAGGTGTATGTGCATCATAACAAGCTTTTATTGCATTAAATATCTTCTTATTAGCATCACTATAAAACATATCTTCAGTAACTTCTTCACATATTTTACTAAGATTATTTTTATCCAAAAATGCTACACCTAAAACACTCATTTCTGCTTCTAAATTTTGAGGCATCTTCCTAGCTGGCATTTAATCACCTACTTTTCAAGTATTACTTTTATTTCACCAATAACTTTCTTATGTAAATTAATTTTAACTATATGTGTACCTAAAGAATCTAAAGCATTATCAATAACTATTTTCTTTTTATCAATATCATAACCAATCTTCTTTAATTCTTCAGATATTTGTTTAGAAGATATTGTTCCAAATACTTTATCTTCTTTACCAGTTTTAACTTTAAATTTTATTTCTTTATTTTTTAATTCTTCTTTTATTTTTTTACATTCTTCTATATTTTTATCTTCTTCTTTTTGACGATTATCCAATTTTTTGTTTAGATAAGTTTTATTTTCAGAAGTAGCAGGTACAGCAAGTCCTTTATTTATAAGAAAATTTCTTGCATATCCTTCACTAACATCTATTATTTCATCCTTCTTGCCTTGTTTTTTGACATCTTCAAGTAAGATAACTTTCATAAATATCCCTCCTCCATAAATGTCTGTAATTTATTATATCAAAAATTACTTATTTAATAAAGTTATTAAAGTACATTAAAAAAGATGAACAAATCATCTATTTAATTAATTTTCTACTACTAGTATAATCTTCTTCCATATTTTTTAAAGTCTCATATCCCCAAACAAGACTTTTCATTATAGATTCAAAATTTTCACTTTCATCTAATTCTTTATGTCCGTTTCTCATTGTATCTCTATAAAAATCAAGCATAGCATTAGCAATATTATCAGAACTTAAATTTTCATCTTTAAGTATTTCTTTTAATTTAACCATTCTATTACATAGAATAATAGCATTAAAAGGTATATAATCTAAATTTCCATTACAAACTCTATCAGTAAAATCACTACCTAAAAAACTAGATATTTCACCATTACCATAACAAGCTACACCAGCTATACTTCCAGTAAATTCTTCAGTTAAAATTCTAACTGGAGCTCCTTTTTCAGTTTCTATAACCATATCATCTAGATAAAATTAACCTATCTTCGGTTCAAATAAAATATTTCTATCTACATCAACTTCTCTATATAAACCAATATATGTTCTTTCTAAATCAATATCTATATAATCATTCATTTCAATTTCTCCTTAAGAATTTGTATTCTATATTATATTTATATAAAAGTCAAACAATGTATTTTGTGGTATAATCTACTTGTGGAAGTGATTTTATGAATATAAAAGATTATAAACATATTTATATGATTGGTATAGGTGGTATTAGCATGAGTGGTATTGCTGAAATACTAAAACATTGGAGCTATGAAGTAAGTGGTAGTGACTCAGCTAAATCAAATCAAACAGAATGGCTAGAAGAAAATGGTATTCATGTTAATATTGGTCAAGCAGAAGAAAACATAACTGATAAATATGACTTAGTAATTTATACAGCAGCTATTTCTGATGATAATCCAGAACTAGTAAAAGCTCGTAAATTAAATATAAAAACTGTTGAAAGAGGTATGTTCTTAGGAGAACTAACTAAATTATTTAAAGATACTATAGGTATTTCCGGTACTCATGGTAAAACAACAACAACTAGTATGTTATCTTGTATCTTCCTAGAAGCTAATATGGATCCATCTATTCAAGTAGGTGCTGTCTTAAATAATATAAATGGTAATTATCGTATAGGTAAAAGTGACTACTTCATAATCGAAGCTTGTGAATACCATGAAAGTTATCTAAATTTTATTCAAAGAAGTGCTATTGTATTAAATATTGATGATGATCACTTAGATTACTTTGGTAATATTGATAATATAGAAAAAAGTTTCCAAAAATATGTATCTCATTTACCTGAAAATGGTTACTTAGTATTAAATAGAGATGATGAAAGAACATATAATTTAAGAAATTATAGTAAAGCTAATATAATTACAGTAGGTAAAGATAATAAAGCTGACTGGTATTATGATAATATTACATTTAATGATGAAGGATTTCCAACATATGATGCATATTATAAAAATGAATTAAAAGGAACTATCTCTTTAAGTGTAACTGGTATTCATAATGTCTTTAATAGTCTTTGTGCTATCGCTTTAGCTACTGCTTACGGAATAGATATCAATACATGTCAAGATGCTATTACTAAATACACTGGAGCATCTAGAAGACTAGAATATAAAGGAATATTTAATGGGGCTAAAGTATATGACGACTATGGTCATCATCCAACTGAAATAAAAGCAACTGTAGAAGGTTTAAAAAAGAAAAAATATAATGAAAGTTGGGTTATCTTTGAAGCTCATACATTCAGTAGATTAAAAGAACACTTAAAAGAATTTGCGAGTGCTCTAGTACCATTTGATCATATTATTATAATGGATATCTATCCAGCAAGAGAAATAAATACCTTTAATATTAAAGAAGAAGATCTAATAAATGAATTAAAGAAATTAAATAAAGAATCTATTCATATATCTGATTATGATGAAATAGTATCTTACTTAAAAAATAATGTTAAAGAAAATGATATCATTTTAACATTAGGTGCAGGTAACGTTACTAAAATAGCAACTAAATTAACAAAATAAAAAAGAGCTAAGCTCTTTTTTTATGACATAAAAGGTCTTATATCACTACTATCATCAGATGTTGTCGAATAAAAACTAGTAGTATCTTTTGGTACAGGAGGAACTTCTTTAGTTTCTACAACTGGTGTTGTAGTAGGTTGTTCTTCTCCCGTATTAACAACATTATTTATAGAAGTATTATTATTTAAATTAACATTAGCTGTTCCACTAGGAATAGGTGTTTCTTTTAATTCTTCTACTACTTGTTTAGTATTACTATTCATATTAGCATTTGCATTAGCTTTATTTTTTATATTATTAATAACTTTAGTAAGTGTATTTTTAAAGAAATCAGTAGTTTCTTCATTACTATATCCTTTAGAAATTACTTCTTGAATTTGATCATGATTAAAAGCTGCTGCTTTATCACTAGAAAGAATACCTTCTGGGAATATACAACCTGAATAATCATAAATTCTGCCAGTACCATCTTGTGTTATAGGTAAATATCCAGCTATCATAAGCTTTTTTTGTCCACCTTTAAGTAAAACAACAGTCCCAATTGGTAAAAATTCTTGTTCCATTACAATCACCTTTTATTCTCTTACTATCCGATAATATCATAACATATCCATTTTACTTATTCAATTTATTTTATTTAGAATTTTACAAAAAAAATACTCTTTCGAGTATTATTTTACATATGGTATTAAAGCCATAAATCTAGCCCATTTAATTTGTTGAGCAATATGTCTTTGATGTTTAGCACATGCACCAGTCATACGACGAGGCATTATCTTTCCTTTTTCATTAATATATTTATTAATAATCATAACATCTTTATAATCTACGCTTTTACCAGCACACATTTGACATATTTTTTTCTTTTTACGATAAAATTCTGCCATTATTATTCCTCCTTTTTAGAATGGTAAATCATCATCACTTAAAGCTACTTCTTCACCAAAATCTTTAAAAGGATCTTCACTTATATCAGTAGTAGCTATATCAGAATTATTATTACCATTATAATTATCAGTTGCATTATTACTTCCTTTACTACCAAGGAATGTTACATTATCTGCAACTATTTCTGTAACATATCTTTTAGTTCCATCTTGAGCATCATAACTTCTAGTTTGAATTCTACCATCTACAGCTACTTGTGTACCTTTAGTACAATATTTAGCAATATTTTCTGCTTGTTTTCTCCAAGCAACACAATTTAAGAAATCAGTTTCTCTTTCTCCATTTGCATTTGTATAATTACGAGATACTGCTACTGTAAATGTTGTAGTATTAACACCACTAGATGTTGTTCTCATCTCTGGATCTCTAGTTAATCTTCCAATAATTATTGCTTTATTCATTTATTATTACTCCTCATCTAATTTAATAATTAAATGTCTAAGAATGTTTTCATCTAAACCAGCTTTACGATTAATTTCAGCTTCTGCTTCTTTAGATGCTTCTAGTTGCATAACAAAATAGTATCCATTAAGTTCTTTTTTAATAGGATAAGCTAATTTCTTTTCACCTAGTTCTTTGTATTCAGTAACTTTAGCACCTTCAGTTTCAGCTGTTTTTTTAATATTTTCTGCAGTAGCTTTAACTTGATCTGCTTCCATAGTTGCTTTTACAATAAACATCATTTCGTATTTATTCATTTTGCACCTCCTTATGGTCTCTTCGGCTTTATATCCCAGTATAAAGCAAGGAGTAAATTTCTTACTCGTTTCATATTTTAGCATGTTTATATTTTTTTGTAAACTAAAAAAGCCTTTTCGGCTTATTTTGATACATTAAATCTAAAGTAACAGATATCTCCATCTTGCATGATATATTCTTTACCTTCAAGTCTAAGTTTACCTGCTTCTTGAACAGCTTTTTCACTACCAAGCTTTTCTAAGTCATCATAAGACATTACTTCAGCTTTAATAAATCCTTTTTCAAAATCAGTATGAATAATACCAGCACACTCAGGAGCTTTCATTCCATCTTTAAATGTCCAAGCTCTACATTCATCTACACCTGATGTAAAGAATGTCTTAAGACCCAATAAGTCATAAGTAGCTTTAATTAATTTATCTAATCCGGATGCATTAAGACCAATATCTTCCATAAAAGCTATTCTCTCACTATCATCATATTCAGATAATTCTTCTTCTAACTTAGCACACATTATTATAGCTTTAGCATTTTCTTGATTAGCATAATCTTTTACCATATCAGTATATACATTTCTACCAGCTATTGCATCTTCTTCATTAACATTAGCACAATATATTATCTTCTTTAAAGTAATTAAATTAAAATTATTAATTAAAGATAATTCTTCTTTAGTAAATTCTAAATTACGTAAACAAACCCCTTTATTTAAAGATTCACTACATTTCTTTAAAACATTTAATTCTAATATAGCTTCCTTATCTTTAGTAGTTTCTGCTTTCTTTTCTATTTTACTAATTCTATTTTCAATTATTTCTAAGTCAGCCAATATTAATTCAGTTTTAATAATTTCAATATCTCTAATAGGATCAATAGCTCCCTCTACATGAGTAATCTCTTTGTTTTCAAAACATCTTACTACCTCAACTATTGCATCTACTTCTCTTATATGTGATAAAAACTTATTACCTAATCCTTCTCCTTTAGAAGCTCCTTTAACAAGACCAGCTATATCAGTAAATTCAAAAGTAGTAGGTATCTTCTTTTTAGGATGATACATTTCATCTAATTTATCTAATCTTTTATCTGGTACTGTAACTACACCTACATTAGGTTCTATAGTAGCAAATGGATAATTAGCAGCTAAAGCACCTGCTTTAGTAATAGCATTAAATAAAGTACTCTTACCTACATTAGGTAATCCTACTATTCCCGCTTTTAATGACATCTAAAACACCTCTTATTCCTGAATTATTATATAAAAAAACAATTGAATATTCAATTGTTTTTAAGTACTTATTGTTCCACCTATACCAATAGGCAATCCTATTAAATACCAACCTACTATTAAAGCTATTAATACTAAACCTACTATTAAAGAATATGTTAATTGATACTTAATAGTATTTCTAAGTATAATAGGTTCACTTTGTTGATTATATTTTTCTAAGTAAGCTACATAAATAGTAAAATAAGCAAGTAATGGAGTAATACCTAAAGTAACACATTCTCCAAATCTACTAACTATTTGAGCAAATTCTGGACTTAAACTACTATTCATAAAAGCAGGAACTGCAGTTGTCGATATAATCGCCCATTTAGCTGAAGGATTAGTAGAAAATAATGTTGATAAAGCAGTAATTATAAACAACCAAACTACTAAAGCTATATCACTTAAATTCCAATTACTTAATGTATTAGCTAGTGTAATAGTTATTACAGTACCTATATTACTTTTCTTAAATACATTAATTAATATAGAACCTAATAATATTATAATTAAAGTTCTACCAGTACCATCTAAAGAATGATTCATATCTTCGCAGAAATCATTATTATTCTTAATAGTCTTAGCACCTATACCATAGAATAAACCTAATACTATAAAGAATATTGATACTACAAAGACAAATCCATTACTAAAGAAAGAATCATAACTAAATAATTTATCTATATAAAATTCTTGACTATAATCTAGTAAATTACCAGAAAAAGGTAAACCAGGAATTATATTATAAATAAATATTAATAAATAAAGTAACCCAGCAGCTAAACTAAATATTAAACCTCTATATTCTCTTTTACCTAGTCTTAACTCTTTCTTTTCATCTTTAAATTCATATTTCTCTACATTATTAACACTTATTTTCTCTGTTATTACAGTTATTATTAAAGATACTACAATAGCAGCAACCAACATTATAAATAAACCAAACATTGTATTAAGTGTATAATTAGCATCTATATTTAAAGCATTAGTTAATGTATAACCTAACATTTCTGAGTCAGTTGCCGTAAGTAAAATACTAATCCCACTACCACAAGTAAGAGCGGCATATGTCGATACTATTCCCAGTAATGGATTCCTTCTACCATACATAAATAATAAAGCTGATAAAGGTATCATAATAACATATCCAATATCTCCAGCAATACTAAATATAACACTTATAAATACTATCCAAAAAGTAATAGTATACTTTTTAAAATATTTAGTTAATATTGTAAAAGTAGTTTTTATAAATCCACTCTTTTCCATAATACCAATACCAACTAAGATAATAATTAATGAACTTAATGGTGTAAATGACATAAAATTAGATGTTGTTGTAGTATAAATATATTTAAGTCCACTAAGAGAAAATAATGATTCTACACTCTCAGATACAACAGTATATTCTCCTGTATTTACATCTATCTTATTATATGTTGCTTCAAAACCAATTAAATTTAAAAAACCACTTAATATTATCACAAACAATATTAGTATTAAGAAAGCCATAACAGGATTTAAAGACATTTTTTCTTTAAACTTATTCATTAGAATCACCTAATACCTTTTTTAATTTCTTATCAAATTCTAATCTATCCATCATAACTTCTCTATTACAATTCAAACATTTAATTTTAATATCAGCACCATCTCTAACTATTTGCCATCTATTACTCTGACAAGCATGAGGTTTTTTCATTTCTACAATGTCATTTAATTTAAAACTATTTTTCATAATGTACCTCCAGTTGCGGATAAGGAATACTTACCTTTTCTTTTTGAAGTTCACTAAGTATTATCTTATTCACATCCCTCTTAGCTTGCCATTGTGTATCTCTCTTACAAGTAAAATTAATTAAATAATTAACTGATGAATCAGCAAGCTCATTAATACCTAAATATGTTACTGAATCTTTATATACATTGTCAAGTCTCTTAATTTTAGTAAGAATATTCTGTTTTATAATTTTTTCCATTCTATCAGGTTCTTCTTCATAAGGAAGAGGTATTGTAATAGTTACTACTTGTTTTAATTCAGATAAATTTTGAATTTCTAATATATTTCTATTAGCTACTATTTTAACTTCACCATTAGCATTTCTGATCTTCGTACTTTTAAGTCCAAACTCAATAACTTCTCCAGTAAAATTATTATAAGTAACATAGTCCCCAACTACAAAATAATTTTCCATTATAATACTAATTCCATTTATAATATCTTTAAATGTATCTTGTAAAGCTAAACCTACTATTGTAGCAGTAACTCCTAGTCCAGCTACTATACCTTTTACATTAACACCAAATATACTTAAAATAACTATAATAGCAATTATTAATATTACATATCTAACAATATTTTTAAATAACTTAGTAATAGTAGTTCTTTTTTTAATTTCATAACTACTTTTCCCAGCATTAATTAATTCTTCTAATATAATAATAATTGTTTTATAAAAGAAATAAGCAACAGAAAGAGTAATTATCGTTCCATAAACTTCTTTCTTACTTAAAAAATTAATTATAACTTTTAAAAATTCTATCATTATTCACCATCCAGACTAATACCTAATATTTCTAGTATACGGTCTAAATCTTTATCGGAATCAAATGGTATTTCTATTTTCTTAGTACCTATTTTAACTTTAGTACCTATCTTTTCTCTCATAATATTTTCATATATATTATATCTAGTATTATACTTTTTTTCTCTCTTAACCGGATTTTTCTTTTCGGTATCAGAAGTTAAATTTTCAATATCTCGAACACTTAAATTATCTTTAACAATTCTTTTAGCCATTTTATTTATTTCTTCTATTGAAGATAATTTACTAAGTACTCTAGCATGTCCCATACTTATTTTATTTTCACTAACTAATTTTTTAGTTTCTTCTGGTAATTTAAGCAAACCAAGTAAATTAGTTAAATAACTTCTACTTTTACCAAATCTCTTAGCGGCTTCTTCTTGAGTTATATTAGTACTTTCAATTATTTTAGAAAAAGCAGTAGCTTCTTCAATAGGATTTAAATTTTCTCTTTGAATATTTTCTGCTAAGGCTATTTCCATCATTTCTTGATCAGACATATCTCTAATAATTGCTGGAATAGTTGTTTTACCTGCTAATTTAGATGCTCTAGTTCTTCTTTCACCAGCAATAAGTTCATATCCTTTAATACTTTTCTTAACTATAATAGGTTGAATAATACCATGTATTCTAATATTATCTGCAAATTCTTGTAATGCTTCTTCATCAAATTCTTTTCTAGGTTGATAAGGATTACTACGTATTTCTGATAAAGGAATTTCTACAACATCATTATCACTAGTTTCATTAACTATCTTTTTTTCAAAATTATCAAAATCAATTACTTCGTTAGAAAATAATTGTTCTAACCCTTTACCTAATGCTTTTCTTTTAGTTTCCATTTCTACTAATCACTTCCTTAGCTAAATTTTGATAAGCCAGAGTTGCTCTACTAGTAGGTTCATAATCACTTATCGGCATACCATGACTTGGTGCTTCAACCAATTTTACTAATCTAGGTATTATTGTATTAAATACTTTATTTTTAAAATACTTTCTTACTTCTTCAATAACTTCAAGTCCTATATTAGTTCTACCATCTAACATTGTTAATAAAACTCCTTCTATTCTTAAATGAGGATTTAAATTAGATTGAACCATAATAATTGAATTAAGTAATTGTGTAATTCCTTCTAGAGCAAAAAATTCACATTGAACAGGTATGATAACAGAATCACTTGCTACTAAAGCATTCATTGTTGTAGTACCAAGAGATGGTTGACAATCAATTATTATATAATCATATTCATTATCTATACTAGTTAACACATTTTTTAATTGTTCATTTTGTCTAAATTCCTTATTTTCCATCATATTTCTTACATATTCAACATCTAATCCTGCTAAATTAATAGATGATGGTATTAAAGATAAATTTTTAAATTTAGTCTTAATAATTGTATCATTTAATGAACAATTACCTGCTAAAACATCATAAATATCATTTTCAAAAGTTCCTGTAGTATATCCAAGTCCAGTACTAGCATTACCTTGAGGATCTAAATCAATTAATAATGTTTTTTTACCTTCCTTACCTAAAGCGGCAGCTAAATTTATACTAGTTGTAGTTTTACCTACTCCACCTTTTTGATTTACAAGTGAAATAATTTTTGTCATATTCTGTACCACCTTTTCATGTATTATCTCTTTATAATTTTATCATACATAGTCTTAAATGTCACAATTAATATTATAATAAAAAAAGAAATATATTTCTATATTCCTTATTCATCTTTTTTAGATGTCTTTTTTTTACTTTCTTTCTTAGTTTCTGTATCTTCTTCAGTTTCTTCTTCTAATAATTTAGGATCAATTTTACCATTTTCTACTAAAGAATCAATTTGTTCTTTAGTTAATGTTTCATGTTCCATTAAGGCATCAGCTATTAATAAAACTAAATTTTCATGTTTGGAAAGTATTTTTTTAGCATCTTTATAACATTCATCTAATATTTTTCTAACAGCTTCATCTATTTCTAGAGCAACTTGATCGGAAAAATCTCTAGATTTAGTATAATCTCTACCTAAGAATACTCCCTCAGATTCTTCTTCTAATTGCATTAACCCTAAATCACTCATACCATACTTAGTAACCATAGCACGAGCAATTTTAGTAGCACGTTTTAAATCATCAGATGCTCCAGTAGTTAATTGTTCCATAAAGATTTCTTCACTAGCTCTACCACCAAGTAAACCTGTAATTTGTGATACTAATTCTTCCTTAGTCATAATACCTAGTTTTTCTTCTTTAGGAAGCATCATCGTATAACCACCAGCTTGCCCTCTAGGTATAATAGTAATCTTATGTACTTCTTGAGCATCTTGTAATTTAATACCTATAACAGCATGTCCTGCTTCATGAACAGCAACAAGTCTTTTTTCTTTATCTGTTATCTTTCTAGAAGTCTTAGCAGGTCCCATCATAACACGGTCTGTAGCTTCATCTATTTCTTCCATAGTTATATTATCTTTATCTCTTCTTACAGCAAGTAATGCTGCTTCATTTAATAGATTTTCTAAATCAGCTCCACTAAATCCTGGTGTTCTAGCTGCAACATTCTTAAGTTTTACATCATCTGCAAATATTTTATTACGAGCATGAACTCCAAGTATTTCTTCTCTTTCACGAGAATCTGGTAAACTAACTGTTACTTGTCTATCGAATCTACCTGGACGTAATAATGCTGGATCTAATACATCAGGTCTATTTGTTGCAGCTATAATAATTATCCCTTCATTAGCTCCAAAACCATCCATCTCAGTAAGTAATTGGTTAAGTGTTTGTTCTCTTTCATCATGACCTCCACCTAAACCAGTACCTCTTTGACGACCAACTGCATCTATTTCATCTATAAATATTAAACATGGTGCCGTTTGTTTAGCTTGTTTAAACATATCACGAACTCTTGATGCTCCAACACCAACAAATAATTCTACGAAATCAGAACCACTTATATAATAGAATGGAACATCTGCTTCTCCAGCTACTGCTCTAGCTAATAAAGTTTTACCAGTACCAGGAGGCCCAACAAGTAAAACACCTTTAGGAATACGAGCTCCTAGTTTTTGGAATTTCTTAGGATTCTTTAAGAAATCAATTAACTCTTGAACTTCTTCTTTTTCCTCTTTAAGACCAGCAACATCACTGAATCTAGTTTCTCCACCATCTTCACTTAACTTAGCTCTACTACGTCCAAAATCCATAGACTTACTATTACCAGAAGCTAATCTACTAAACATATAATAAGCTGCTACTATAATAATAATCATAGGTACAATTTGAACTACATAATAAGCTAAATTACTAGAACCAGGATCTTTCTCAGTATCATAATTAGCTATATCTTGTTCTTCGACATAATCAGATATAACATCAATATCTTCACTAATTACTCTAGTAGTAAAACTTTCATTATCAGAATAACCTTCTAACTTACCAGTTACATAATAAACACTTTCACTACTCTTAGGAGTAATAGTAATCTCTGTTACTTCCTCATTCTTAATAGCTTGTATTAATTCACCTGTTTTAAGTTCATTAATCTTTACTTTACCATTATTCATAAATAATAAAGCCATTATTAAAACAATAAAAACTATTAAATATGGAAGTAAAGCCATAAATTTATTATTATTTCTTCTTTTCATAAAATTCTCCTTCTTAATCAATATACTCAAGTATTATATCATACTTTTCAGATATTTCTTTATCAAATTTAGATTTTTTAATACCCGGAATCCACAAGATATTATTATCACTATCTACTAATATAGGTTGAGTATCTCTATCAATCTTACTTAACTTACTATCAATATAAATATCTTTAACTTTTTTACTATGATTCATATTCTTAATTATCATTCTATCTCCATTATTCTTAGTACGAAGATATAAAGGTAACTTTAATTCTTTACTATCTAATCTAGTACAATAATTACTTGTATTACTTGAATATTCTACTATTTTAATTCTTTTATTATTAGGTAATAAAGTATTACTTTCTAATTCTATTTTATAACTCTTATTATTTATATCTTCCTTAGTAAAGATAACTTTATTATATTCTTTAATTACTTTAAGATTATCTGGTAAATTAATTATTATATTAGGTTTATTACTATTTATTATATTAAGTATATTATTAACATGAATATCCGATACTAAATATAAATTATCCATATAATTATCATCTAATATATATTCAATAATCTTTTGTTTCATAAATTCATCTAATTTATCAAATTTATCTAAATATAATATCTTATCTTTATATCTTTTACTAACTTCATCCGTTAATATCTTATCTACATAATTATAATAATTTAATAATTCTTTACTAAATTTTAAATATCTTAAATGAACATTCTTATTCTCTTCTTTAAGAAAAGGAAGTATATTATGACGATATCTATTTCTAGTATAATCATCTAAATTATTAGTATTATCTATTACATAAGGAATATTATTTACTTCTAAATATTTATTAATTTCATCTTTAGTAGTAAATATTAAAGGTTTAATTATTTTATAATCTTCTTTATCTGTAATAAGTTCAAATCCAGAATATCCCTTTAAATTAGATCCCCTAGTTATTCTCATGAGTATTGTTTCTATTAAATCATCTCCATGATGTGCCGTAAATAAATATTTAGCATTATATTTATCAATCAACTCTTTAAAATACTTATATCTCATCTCTCTAAGTTCTAATTCATTATAATTTTGACTATCACTCTTCTTAGGAAAAGTAACTGTTTCTAATATAACATCCAACTTACTTGTATATTCTTCTATAAACTTTAATTCATCTTTACTTTCTTCTCTAATATTATGATTAATATGAGCACAAATTATCTTTATATTCTTATTTAATTTAAGTAATATATCAAGTAAACACATTGAATCTGGTCCACCAGATAAACCTACTACTATAGTTTCAGAAGATAACAAATTATTTAAAAATTTAATTGTTTCTTCCATCACTAATCCCCTCTCAATTTGGTATTTTATATTATAAGTTAAAAAGTTTCAATAATTATTTACATTTAATAACTGATTCTATCAATTCTTTTAAATTACCATCTAATACTTTAAATGCATCACTAGTAGAATAATTAGATCTACTATCTTTAACCATTGTATATGGTTCTAAGACATAGCTTCTTATTTGACTACCAAAATTTATTTCTGTATTTATTCCTTTTAATTTATTTATTTCGGCCTCTTTCTTTTCAAGTTCTAACTGATATAATTTACTTCTAAGTACTTGCATTGCTTGCATTTTATTTTGTAATTGACTTCTTTCATTTTGACAAGTAACAACTATTTTAGAAGGAAAATGGGTAATACGAACAGCACTCGGTGTTGTATTAACCCCTTGTCCACCATGACCAGATGCACAATATACATCAATTCTTATATCTTCATCTTTTATTTCTATATTAATACTTTCATCTATAACAGGAACTACTGTAACCGAAGCAAATGAAGTATGTCTTCTTTTATTAGAATCAAAAGGAGATATCCTAACTAATCTATGAACACCTTTTTCGTTTTTTAAATATCCATATACTAATTCTCCTGTAATTTTAATAGTAACTGATTTTAATCCAGCTTCTTCTCCAGGTTCCATCTCTATTTTTTCATATTTCCAGTTCATTTTATCTGAGAATCTTTCATACATTCTAAGTAACATTGATGCCCAGTCACAACTTTCAGTACCACCAGCTCCTGGATGTATTTCTAAATAACAATCACTATTATCATATTCAGCACTCATATAAGTATCTATTTCTAACTCAGACATTTTATTATTTAAATCTTTTAAATCTTCTTCTAGTTCTATAAGTAACTCATCAGATTCTTCTACTTTAAGTAAATTTAATATTTCTATATCATTATTAATATCATTATTTAATTTGTCATATAAATTACTTTCTTTTTTTAATTTAGATAACTCTTTAGAAATTTTATTAGCTTCTTCTATATTATCCCAGAAAGCATGCTCATTCATTTTATTTTCTATTTCTTCTATTCTTATTTTCTTATTAACTATGTCAAAGAGACCTCCCAATATCACTTAATTTATCTTTTAATAATTTTAAATTATTATCTATTTCTCTCAGTTCCATAACTACACCTCTATTTATGTCTTATTACTTCAAATCTTTCTATTTTATAATCTGTTTCTTCATCACTTAAACCTGCTTTTCTAAGTGCTATTTTAATTTGATTATCTACTGTATCTACACCTTCTATATCAGGTAGTAATACACCCCTATAAAAATCTTTACTGACTATAATACCATATTTCTTAGGATTTAGTTCTTCCTTTTTAGCAGGAATAGCATCAGTTAAGACATCTACATTAATATCTAAATAATCTATTTCATCTAATCTTACTGGATTAAATCTAAAATCCTTTGTTGCAGCCGCTATAGCATTCTTAATTATCTCTAAAGCAACACACTGTTGAGTAGGTTTTATTGTCCCTATACATCCCCTTAAATCACCATTTTCATGTATTGAAACAAATACCCCTCTTTTAGTATTTAACATCTCCTTATCTACATAAGAAGGTATCTCAATCATTTTATTATTAACTATATATTCTTTAATAGCATCACGAGCTAATGTTACATATATGTCATTAGTAATACTTTCTTTTCTTTCTTTCAAATATTTATCTAAATAACAATTATTCTTATTTTCACCAATAACTTGATAAGTACATATTCCATATCCAATACCAAAAGGTCCTTCATGAGATAACTTTTCTATTTTTAAATCAAAAGAATCAAAAGTACCACCCATTATACAAAAACTACGATGCCCACATTGGGCAGCTTTCTCTATAAAACTTTCTTCATAATTTAATATGTTTAAGAAATCTCCATCACTCATATCTCTCATAATCATCTCATCATATATAGGTCCCTCTTTAACATATCCATATGAACTATTTTCATTTAATTTATGTGATAAATCTCCACTAGCTATAATAAATACTTTCTTATTTAAATCATTAGCAACCTTTTTTATATACATACCCATTTTATAATTATCTATTTTAGGTAAAAAAGAATATCCCATTCTAACCAACTTATAATCATTATATTCTTGATTAATAAAATATAAAGGTACCATAACACCATGATCAAAATTTATTAATTTTTCTTTTTCGATACCTAAAGGAAAACTATCTTTCTTAGTTTCTTTAAGTAATTCATCTATAAATTCAGTATCATAATCACTTTCAATTTTTACGTCTGGTGCCATAAATCTAGACATATTTCCAGTACCTTTTTCACCACTATATATTCCAAAACAATCTCTATATATAACACTATGTGGTGAAATAACAACTATAGTATCAGGTTTTAATTCTTTAATCATCTTTGATACTTTTTTATAAGAATCTATTGTATTTTGTATTTCTTTTTCTCTTCCTTTACCAATTTCTTTCATAATAACTGGAGGATGAGGTACCATAGCACCACCTATTATACTCATATATATTCTCCTAACTAAATAATTTTTATCTAAGTATAATAATTATAATATATTACCTACATAAAAAAAAGATTGATTACTCAATCTCTTTTAACTCTTTTTAATGTTTCAAAGAAGAATACATTCATACAAATAGTCATTAAAATCATATAATATTTAATATAATCTTTAGTACTAGGATTTGTTGATTCTTCTACTTTTTCCCATTTAGCATATAATATCATACCTTCAGTAACTTCGCTATTAAAATCATATTCAGTAGTTAAACTACTATCTGTATACCATCCTTTAAATGTATATCCTTCTTTTGTTGGATCACTTGGTTTAGTAGCTTTACCTTTATATGTAACAGTTTCTGAATCTACTTCGCTACCACCATTACTATCAAAACTTACAGTATATGTAATTTCTTCCCATTTAGCATATAATATCATATTTTCAGTTACTATAGTATCAAAATCATATTCAGTAGTTAAATCACTATCTATATACCATCCTTTAAATATGTATCCTTCTTTTGTAGGATCTTCTGGTTTAGTAGCACTCTCATTATAATTAATTGTTTCAGAGTCAACTTCGCTACCACCATTACTATCAAAACTTACAGTATATGTAATTTCTTCCCATTTAGCATATAATGTCATATCAGATGCTACTACTTTAGAAAAGTCATATTCTTCAGTTAAATCTTCATCTGTATACCATCCATTAAATGTATACCCTTCTTTTGTTGGTTCTTCTGGTTCTTCTGCAGTATCTCCAGCTTCTACAGTTTGACTATCTACATCTGTTCCACCATTTGATTCAAATGTTACTACATATGGAGTTTTATGAGCTGCTTTAATATAAATTCCACCAGTAATAGAACTATCATATTCACGTGAAACAGCACCAGTTTCACTCCATCTTTTACCACCAGAATCAACATACCAACCATCTATTTGATGATTACAATCATCTAATATTCCAGATGTATAAGCTTTACCATATGTTAAATAAGCTCCTGAAGAAGTACCTCTTGATAAAATATCATCAGCAGATGAAGAAGCTGTATTATTATATATTGGCATTCCACTTTCTATATTAACTGTTCCACCATTTAAATATATTCCTCCACCATATTTAGCAGTATTATTTGTAATCGTACTTCCTTTTAAATCAACTGTACTAGAAGATATAACTAACATAGCTCCACCATATATAGAAGAATTCTCTTTTATCTCAGTATTAGAAATGTCAGCAGTAGAACTACTAGCTATGTAAATAGCTCCGCCCCTTCCAGAACTTGTATTTGTTGTTTTATTTTTATTTATTTTACCATTTGTTATAGATGAAGTAGAAGCATATAAACATAAACCGCCACCATTAGATGTAGCTACATTAGAAGTTATCTCTCCACCTGTAATTTTTAATTGTCCTTTTTGGACATATACTCCGCCACCCCAACTTGCGGTATTAGAAGTTATTATTCCTCCACTAAGCGAAACATTAGTAGAATTACCATAGGCATATACTCCTCCACCATAATATGTAGATGTATTATTTGTAATAGTTCCTCCACTCATATTAAAGTTAATTGGATATGAATCTTGTGTAGAATACATATATAAAGCTCCACCAAATTTACCAGTATTTCCAGAAATTGTCCCACCATACATATTAAATGTAGGTCCACCAGTATCTCCACCTAAAATACTTGCATTAGACATTCCAACAGCTCCACCACCACTAGTACCACTACAATTTGTTATTAATCCACCATACATATTAAATGTACTTGTTCCATTAATAATAACAGCACCAGCTGCAGAACCATTACCATCAGTTAAAGTCCCACCATACATATTAAATGTACCGTTTTTTGTTAAATTAACTAAAGCTGCTTGACCAGTAGATTTAGCTGGACCAATAGTAGTTCCATCATACATATTAAAAGTAGATGTATCATAAACAGTAACTATAGAATTTGATATATAATTACCTGTCATTGAAATATTAGCAGATGTACTGGATGTTCCAACATTTAAAGTTGATCCTCCAGATACAGCAATTCCAACAGCGCCAGTATAAGTTATTGTTACTCCATCTCCAAGCAATGTTAATTCACCATTATTTAAACCGATAGAATCACCTGTTATATCACTCATAATTTTTACTGTCTTACTTCCACCATTACTATTTAAATCAGAAACAACTGATTCTAATTCTGAAAAAGAATTAACTTCTATTATATCTTCTGCATAAACAGTATCAATATTAATTATATCTTCTAATTTATATATGTTAACATTTAAAAAAGCAAACATTAATAAAATTAGTAAAAAACATTTCTTCTTCATACTATCACCTATACATTAATTATATCACATATAATAAAATATTAGCTATAAAACAATCAAAAAAGAGAAGAATATAAATGGAAACATTAAGTGTCCACACATTTTATTACCAATAATGTAAATATTATACGTTTAATAATAACATATTTGAACTTTTATATCCAAACATTGCTCTTGGATAATTATTTATCCATTCTTCCACCTCTTTTATT
>Ga0181612_102638_pt1 | contig 37253 bp, 21 predicted proteins | sample HoacroProtozoa21_FD_119630 | JGI IMG/M metagenome (GOLD analysis project Ga0181612, IMG submission 119630) | Hoatzin crop microbial communities from Cojedes, Venezuel. Combined Assembly of Gp0051906, Gp0051904, Gp0051908
GCAGCCAAGGCTGCCCTTGAATTTCACATTCCCCACCAGCCGCTCCTTGTTGGTGAGAACAAGGTCCAGCACCACAATTCTCCTCGTGAGCTCCTCTATCACTTGGAGGAGGAAGTTGTCCTCAACTCATTACAGGAACCTTCTTGGTATTGGAACAAAAATAGCCTGTGGGGCTCTGATTTCCAACAGCATACCCAAGACCTACCCCTCTGTGTAAATGGTAGGGACACTTGATGCTATGCAATGTGACAAATCTAACAAGGATGGGAGACATTCACAGCAGTAGGAGAGAGTTAATATGCAAAAAACATACGGGTTGTCCGTCGCACTGAAGAGGAAAGGGAAGCTGTGAGGGAGAGAGAGTTCTCCTCTCTGTCTCGGTCTCCTGATACACCTCTTCGAGGAGGAAGGATAGAGGAAGGTCTTGGTAGAGAGGAACGCTTTTCAGGACTCTTGCTGACTCCATCCTAATAGTAGCAAAACAAAAAAGGAAGGTTTAGTTTTCAAAACTCACTCTTTGGGCTGTGATTTCTCTCAGCCTATATACTGAGGGGGGAACCTCATGCTATGGGCCCAGTTTATTACTCACACAGGAAGCTGTGGGGATCCATCTCCCTCCCACGCTCTGCTTAGCTCCCTGGTGCTTCTTTACTGGATCAAAACACCCAATAGTCATCTTCTGAGCTACTTAAGACAGATGCAGATACTCTTGGATCTAAATACGGATGGATTCCACATTTGGTTCTTAATAACAAGAAAGTTTTTTTTTAGTGCAAGTTGAAAGTAAAAAGACTCTCTGGAGCTCAGGTGTGAAATTCTTATGTAGATTTACCTGCAAAGTAACTGCAGTAATGGTGCCCAGAATACACCCAATGCTATATTGTTAGGTGATGTGTGATTTTTGCATTTTCAAACACTAACTTGTAATTTTTTTTATGGAGAAAAATCTTTAGCTACAGCTTACTTTTTGAGTGCAGGACTATTAATCCTGGTGTCTTCTCTTAATTACTTCCATACTTATCTTTTTACGTTTTGAAATCAGATACCTTTTTTTTACCAGGGTTAGAGTAATGGGCATGTACGTTAGAATATTTTTGAATTTATGGGATGGGCAGCCAAAGACAGTCTTGCATAAGCAGACAGTCCTCCCAAAGGCAAATATGATGATGGTCCCAACCAGTAAAAGACACACCAAACATAGCGTTACACAGAAAATGGAAGTTAATAGTGCAAACAAATTTTAAATGGGAATAGCCACAAACTCAGCATCAAGTAGATCTGAAACACAAGTGAAATGTAAACACGGGGAAGCAAGAATGGACTGCCAAACACCTCTTTAAAGTTATACTGCAGCTTCTTCAACATGGTCACACACACACCCCAAATTAGGCTCCTTAAGCATTTGGCTTCTGCCCCTATTGCTGGTGAACAGAACTACACCCTTCTAAACTGGGGACTGAATTTATTTTCAGAGAATAATAACTGGCTGAAAATTACATTTTTTAAACTTTGAAGGCAAATTAGTACTGCTGTTCTTTGCCACTTACCCACGTGCAACTGAGTGAAATTTCTTAGCAGCCAATGAAGCAGCATCCATATCATCAACAGAAAGAAGATGTGTCCTTCTAGTTACAACTTACATCACTTATGTTTCCTTTGGAGAATCTCCTTTGTTTTTATCCACTTTGTAGCACAAATCTTCTAGCCTAACAATCAGTTTCCCTGTCACTGAATGTAAGTAATCCCACATAAACTTCACAAAGAATTACTCAAATTCAGTGGGGAGAGAATGTGATCCATTGAATTCACCTACATCTCCAAGCTAACTCTCTCTACCAACTCTGCTACCTTACCTTAGCATCTGATTTTGAGTAGGGCAAGCAGTCTCTTGGGCCTGCTGAGGAGGGCCGTACATAATAACTGTCTGTATCGAGAAAAGTGGCCCTTTTAGTAGTTAATGAGCAAGCTGAGCTGGGTCTTGGAGGAAGCAATGACTTTGCTCTACACTTTGAGGCAGGAATCTTTGACAAAGAGGCAGTCTAGTCATAAGAAAACAAACAAACAAAAAAAAACCACAATGTGAAGCTGAACAAAAGAAAAACACATGCAACATGGACAAAAAAAAAACCCCACCAAGCTATGAATTAATACTTTTCCTGTGTGTGGTAATGGTGTCTATGCAGTTCTGATATGCATGAAAGTTTTAGTTCTGTGTTGTTTGATTGAAGCCATCTGGGTCTGGACAGAGTGATTGATTCTAGGAAGTGCCTTTTTCTGCAGATGCTATTTTTGTCCTGTGTTAATAGGACAAAACCAGTGCCAGGTACAGCATTTAACTGGTACAACTGCTGGTTGGCTGCATGAGAAGCAAGTGCAAAAGTACAGGAGCACCAAGAGATGCTAGTCCTTTAAAACCAAGTTGTGCATTTGAAATATATCCCTCCAGGCTACAGTCAAGAATAAAACAGTCAAAATCATAAAAGCAAAGTTACATCAGTATTCCCAGAATTGCAGAATGGCATGACAATACTGCTTCTTGTGCCATTGTGTGCACATAAAATTCCTAATGCACCCCAAACTCTGTATTCTGTGCATTTGGGTGACAGTGTGGAGTCCTGGGATGAGGAAACCTGTATATGGTTGAAAGGCTGGCATGATATGTCATTGCGATCAGATACTTGTCTGATTCTCAATAATGGTATTACCCCATTGAGAAAACAACATCAATAGGATAGACTGAAAATTGTTTGTTGACACTTAGGAGCACCTAACTGCTTTGCAAAAAGGAATTTCCTTGAAAGAGAATAGAGCTACTTGCTTAAGCAACACTTTTTTTTCTCCCATGGGTATAATTGATACTACAAAGAACAACTGTAAGGCTGTTATCTTGGCAATGCAGTCCTGATTCTCTCTGTATTCATACAAGCATAAAGTTATTCACAGGAGCAATCTCAATGGGCCTGTTATTATGCGATTTGGCATGTAACTTTAGCCATGAAAAATCTGGCACTTGATCTAAGTCAGTCACCTACACTTTCTTGGTGTTTAGAAGTTGTCTTTGTTAGAAAATGAGAAAAGAATGGGCTGTCAGCTCTCTACTGAAAGGCACCTGGCTTAGGCTACATACCCAGCCTACAGAAAACTGAGGTCGGTGTGCTGTCATCCATGACATCATCAACATGATTAAGAGTTGCAGAACCACGTAACAAACAATTCCAGTCCTACAACACAGCTGAGAGGACTTTCATTGGGTATCATCATCCATATCAAGTAGCTCCACTGAGCAAGACAAGAAATTAGTTCAAAGGATAAAGTGCTTTACTAGTAAGAATATATTCATAGAACGAGTTTTGCAACTTTTTTATGTCTTTTTTTTAATACTTAATTCACTGTTTGAAAATACATAGAATAAAATTAGTGAATAATTGTTGTAAACAGAAACTCAATAATATGTGTCTCTGTCCCATCAAAGGCTTCTCAGACTTTGACTGATTTCTCATAATTCAATTTATGGATCCCATCCATTTGTGAAACTTTGGGCCATATTTACAAATCCACTAAGGTACTGATTGATGCTGAAACTCTGTAGAAGCCGGGTATCTATGTTGGGTGTTTCCAAGCAACAGACATTCCACAAAAACTTTTCACCTGGTTTTCTACACTTGAGATATAACTAAGCATGCACAGCTTGAGGCCCAAATGTTCACTCAGTTGTTTTTGCCTTTTTCAGCTTGTAGATCATGCAAAATGTTTCCCCTAATGAGACTGGAAAACTCTTAGCGACTAAGATTCTAGGCACAATGTGGAGACCTTGCTCTTTTTACTGGTATTGCATACAGTGTCTTCTGTGAATATGTGCATCTAATGGGGATGCTAAAGATGGAGAAGACTGAGATCTTTCAGTGGAACAGCTGGGGAAGAGGCATGACCTTGAGCTAATGCACTGTTCCAAGATGATCATAGTCGAGATCCCCTTGGTGTTGTTTAGGGAGCAAGGCACTTCTTAGCATCAGTAATAACAGCAGAATCTGGCCCAACCAGATTTCAGGGATATGCTCAAGGCTGTCAGAGCAAGCAAAGAAACCAAATGCCTCAATCCCTGACAGTGCTTTACCCAGAAAACCATTCTTACTCTCTGTTAGCAATTCATTACTTTTGACTTCTGCTGTAACTCATGTTGCTGGAAGTACCAGTTGTCCACAGGACAAAGATCTATGCAACCCTGACCAAGACTCAGGGATTGCCAAAGTTGGGATGCAGAAACCTCACTTTATTTCAGAGGTGTTCCTAACACACAGCCAATGTTCTCATCACCTCACTACCGCAGGTACACAGCTCCTTCCAGCAGATGGAACTGCTCAACTTTTCCTGAACTATTCTGCAAAGCAGTATGTCAACTGCAGTTTGAAGATGGATAACAAAACTGGCTGGGCTGAATGATCTAACATTACCAGTGGAGAGGAAAAGACTGCACTTGAAGGACATAAAAGCTGAAAATCAGGAATAAACACAACATCAAAAAGGAAGAGGTCTTTATAAGAGCAGAGGTGAAGCCAAGGCACAGAAGAGTGCAAAACATCCAAGAGATGCAATCAGAGAAGCGAGGCAATGGGGAGACAAAGTAAGCAGGGGGCAGACTTCTGATCTTTGTCATAAAGTAAGCGAATGGAATAAGAAAGGTGTAGAGAAAGCAGCTAATTTCAGAGAATGATTTTGCAGTGCTTGTACTTAGAGCACTCCATGAACACAGGTGACTGAAAATGGGCTAGTATTGACTTCTTCTGCTTAAGTGTTGATCACCCCCAAGAAAAGACAGTAACAAACCATATTGTTGACTCAGACCAGAAAGCTGTCCAGATATTTCTTACTGTACTAGTAAAGAAGCTCTAGCAGTTTCCCAGTTACGAGGTGAAATGGGTTAGACCTGCAAAACCACATCCAGAATCCATTGCTGAATTCGGGTCTAAATTTCACAGCTCCTCCAAAGCCTCCAATCAGTTATGCTGCTATCAACAATTTCTTACAATTCATAAATAATATGCAGCGCTTTATGAGACAGAGTTTTTTGTTCCTCAAAGAACTGATGACCTGGTTAGACAGATGAAACAAGTCAGCCATGGAATACATTATGAAATTTAGAGGAATCCTAATGAACTTCTTCATTGTCAATGATGGCTAAAAATGACAAAGTATTGTTGTGCTGCAGAGGTGAATTAGCACATGTCAGTGTCATGTAAAAAATACTTGCAGAGGAGATAGTGAAAGGAGGTTGGTTTCCTGGGGATTTTGGAGTGGTGGGACAGGAAGAGCGTAGGGCCAGAAAGACTGCAGGGCCAGCATGGGAACAGGGCAGAGAGGCACTGCAGCATTTGCTGAAGGAAACGGCAGAGGAGAGCCAGACCACAGAAGTAGAACAGGCTGCAAAGCAGCTGAAGGCAGGGCACATAACTGTCAAGTTAAAATACAGACAGAAATCACCAGTCCAGGAAATGGCCATTCAGAAAGTACTTAATCGCATATAAAATGCTACTGGCCAATAACTTCTACAGAGGCATGACCTCTGCAGATTGTACGGCTATGTAATGGTGCACCAAAAGACATCCAGAGAGTCCTGGGGCAGGGTTTTTACCTGCACAGCAAGTGAGCAAGGTGCCAGCATGAGTCGGGTGCTGCAGAAAGGGCCAAAGTACACAGTTTATTCCAGAGGATGACCTGGCTCAAAATGCTGAACCACATCCAACTCCTGCAGTTTGGAGTCTGTGTGCCCCCTATGGATCTGCAAACTGTTGTCATCTACTACCCGGGACTGCAGTTCAGAGGTTTTTCAGGAAAAGTGGTTTTAATTAGCCTTTTAAATGAATAATGAATATGGCAAACAAATTCTAAATGGAACACAAATTTTAGATGGAACACACAATTACTTACTGAATTAACACAAAAAGTTCTGAAATAAGGACAAAAGAAGATTATAAAGATGAACGATAAGATGATTTTACTCACTGAGAGTTTTTCCTTTGCTTGTTTAAATGCACCAGGAGCCTGGTTTGTTTCACCACCTGCTGCTGAGAGACCCAAAGAAAGACTTGATAGTTAAAAACAATAATAATAAGCATTTCCACTTACTACACTTGTCAGAACAATTAAATGCCTTGGAACTACTGTGTAAAGCAACTACCTTGTGAATCACTCTCAGTGAACTGTATGCAGAAATGTACCTGCCTCAAAAATGTCCTATATTCATCATATTTGAGGTAAAATGGTATTTTACAAGTTTCAAACAAATCAAAATTTTGTATTCATGTTCCTAGAAGTCTAGAAAATACAGCAGAAAGTTCAAGAAATAGTTTACAATTATAAGAGGCTCTAGTTCTGAAGGTCAATCCTGAGATACCTTAGCATGTTGATTTTCAGGACTGTCCTCTCAAAATCAGGCTCCTTTAAGTAATCCACAAATGAAAATTTTAAGAAAGGCCCCTGGAATCACCACATTTCAAAATATTAGCCAACATTCCTAACGGAAAGAGATTCACTGTTGAATTATCATCCTAGTTGCGTCAACAAGGTCAGTGTGCCATGGGTCAATTAAGCCCTCAGACTTTAGCAATTCAAATTGTATCTGGGATATCAGATATGTTAATTCAGTATTTCATTTATTTGATACAACATTGTTTGAGGTAAAATTTTTCGCTCTGATGAAAAGTTTTGTAATGGGACAGCTTTTCGGAAAGCAGGTTATTAGTTTCACTCCAACACTGCTGCTCAGGAGGTGATCTGCTACACAAAAACTAGGTGTGAAATCTTTTGGCATCTGTGCCAGGATGCCCTTCATGAATGCTGAAGCAGGACAAGTGGGCAGAGATGACAACCTCTAGCTGTAAACCCAATAGTTTCCAGCTGTAAACCCAACCCTAACACATCATACAGGATGAAACCGATTACTGTTCTCTTTTCCCTGTGCAGTTCCCAGGCATGGTGAGGAGATCCCTGGTTTTCTGCCACACTTCCCACTCTAGTTCTGCCCTCTCAGTATAATTTCATTGCTGTGTTTTTTAAATTGAAGGAGTAGTAGAGAAAACTTGTGAGGAGGAGAAGAATATATAACTGAGTACTTCAGTTCTTCTCAATTTGTAACAGGGGTTTCTGCATCACATTTGACCACATCTGTTACTGCTGTTTTTGGTCTGGTTTGCATCTCTTCCAAATAATAAGCTTCCTTCCTCCTTCCCTTGGTATTGAACCCTAACCAGCCACCACTATGCAGTGGAATGAATAGCTGTGTCACTTGTGCTGACTTACCTGACAGCACAACTTCTCCACCTGAACAAAAGATCTCTACAGGCTCTGCTGCCAGTTTAAATACACAACAAACATGCTTTACCTCAGGGGGTGACCCCAGAATTGAAGACAAGGATCAGAAGCGTATCTCTTAGTGACTCTTGCTCATAGCCAGGTAATTGTCCTGGCCTTGCCACCATAAACACTCCTCTGATGGCACAACTGTAGTGGCATCTCACAGCCACTAACAAAACACGAGTCACATTGGGGTATCATTCATGGAACTAGACAAGTTAATGCAAAGACTTTACAACTCTTTCCTCAGAGTTGGGCATGCAGCTTCTTTGTCAAATGGCAAGGATGAGTCTCTTAAAAAGCAGTCCCTGCCTTGTTGATATGGCCCTGTAAGTTACCAGTATTTGCCAGTGTTTACCAGTGACATGGAAATTTTTTCTGGTACTCACAGGAAATAGGGGAAAGATGTTATTTCCTGTACCACTACATAGAAAATATGAGCAAATATTAACTTTTTTTCCCAGACACTCCTATCTTATGACTGGACATATTTCATTTTAAAGTCACAGTAAATGCAACATGGAGGTTTTAACTGACTACTACGCTCAAAGCTGTATAGACTATACTGCTGAGGGACTTTTGGTGGGGCTCCACTACCCAGTCATCATTAAAGCTGACAAGACCATTCCAAATAGGACACACTGACAGTCAAAATTGGCTTCAAGAAACGGTGCTATATTTTATGTAAAAGGAAAATGTGAGGGACATAACGTCCCTCTAAATTCCAGGTCCTGGAAAGAGCTGGATGACTGGTTCAGGCTCAGGGATATGTAGGTTAACATATGGCCACCTACACTCTTATGATATCACATAGCACTGCACTCATTGTCATGCCCTCCCCTCAAGTCCCATCAGTAAGCATAAAAAGGTGAGGTAGAAGAAAACAAAGGACACTGTGAATTTTCCAGCAACACCGAGTATGGTGAAACATTCTAAGAGATATTTTTGTTCACCTTGTGGTGCGGTTCAAGCACCTCTGCTTTAGAGCCCAAGCCTCAAAGTTAAGCCACATTACTGAAAATTTTATGAGCAATCTGAGTCCATCATTTTGGTTGCTCTCCATCTCAGGATTTAAATGTACTGAGACGTCATTTTTGTATTACATTTTTCACTTTGAATAACGCATCTGCTTCCCTACGTATTGAAGTGACAGAGAAAAAGCTCTGTTAGTTGTCAGGCAGCACACATTTAAGGCACCAGACAGATTTCTTTATGCCAGTCTTACCAGTACAACTTGGGCCTCTCCAGGACGCTAAGGGCCAGAAGAGTTCAGAGGAGTTAGAGTACCTGAGGCCAAGATAGCATTGACCACATGGCTGTGTAAGTGCAGACAAAGTTGAGAACACTATAAAGCCAACACTTTTTCCCCCCTTTTCCACTGCTTATCAAACCCCCTCAGTCTTTGAAAAGAACATGCATTATGGGTCGTAACTTCTGAGCTGATGAAGCTGTGCTTCAGCAAACAGCAAGAGGTAGCAAGAAGAGCTGTTTTAATCCTTTTTAAAAATTCCTCACTCTTGTGTAGAGGTCCAGAGTGCAAGTTAGGATGGCCCAGCAGCTGCAAACTGAAGAGAAGCCATCACTGCAACACAGAGGGGCCTGGAACAGCCTTTCCTTCCATTTTTCGTGGCCGGGAAAGTGAAAGCGCCAGATTCCCTCACAGAAGCAAGGTGATGGGACCGAGTATTTAGTCCTGTTGTTCTAACAGAATACAACCAGGAGACAATACACACTTCATAAAGTTGAGGCACGATATTAAAGCTACCCTCGCATAGCTATCCTTTTACTGTATTTTCACTTGTCAGACCTCCACACTGAGACTAGTCTAAATTTAGAACAGGAGTGACTCATTGGTGCAAAACTGGATGGGAGCGACCTTCTTAGGAACACTTATGGTATTGCACTGTTTAACTATGGGATAGGTAATAAATTCTGTTCTTAATTTCTAAGCCATGAGAAAAGGCCTATGTAGTTCTGCATTGCTGTGCATGGTTCTTCTCTTAACAGCCCTAGTTCCACTCATGAACAACCGCATTGCAGCATGCTGCTCTGTTACACAACAGAAAACCTAGCCTCTTTTAGCAATATTTTTTTTTTCCATTTTAAGATTGCCAGAAAAGTCAAGATGTTCATTCTTCCACCCTGAGGTCACAGTAACAACAAGTAATATGATGAAAATTCTGAAAGTGTTCTTTTTGGTCCTCTAAATAATGATACACCTATGAAGATGTAACAGGAATAATTTGTTTTGTCTTTTCATCTTCCTCTACCAAATGTTAAGACTTTTGCTTGGAATGCATTCGTAGTGTAAGCCCAGATTTCTTCTCTCTCAGCTTCATGGTGCATGTGGCTGAATTCCCCCTGTGGATTTTGACTGTACAGCATAAACATCAGTGACAGATCGGGAAGTGTCAATGCAGATAACATCAATCAACAAAATGTAAGTCTGAAACACTTCTTATTATGCATGAGAGTGAAAAAGCAAAATAATGGAAATGAATACCATGGTTTAAGCTGTCAACATTTTCTCACCAGAAAAAAAAGGCATAAGTAAAAAAAAAAGAACAAAATGATGCTTAGAGATTCCTACAACACCACACTACAAGCACGATGCCAAGTTACAACCACAGCACTTAGAGCTCCAAGCAATGATAAGCATACATGATCATGGCCTCCATTAAATAAAAAAATACCAAGAAAAGAAGAAGAAAAGAAAAATGATACAAAACACTAAAAAAGCAGTACTGTTTGTGAAGATTGATATTCTTGGAGGACAAAATAAAAAACAGAGAAGCTGCTATAGCCATGAGATTTTAAAAAAAAAAAAAAAGTCTATGTTTGCCAGCCACATTGCATAACTGAACAGAATGCAGTCACCTGTCTGCTTCCGTTTAACACAGGAGAGATGAGTTGGTCTAGTATATTTGATAGCAGGTTTTAAAATTATTTTCCTGGAGGGAGAGTGGGCCTGAACTTCAGTTTTTTTAGCAAGTTCAGCTTTCTTATACACTGCTATGGACAAGAAAACACAAAAACACAGAATCAGAGAAAAAACAGCAAGTTTCATACGACAATACATCAAGTGGCAGGCCCACTGCTCCACAACACCAACCCAATGTGTCACTTCTACTGGGGTGAACAAATCTCAAGTCAGAAGAGGCGGAGCACTGGTGCATTAACCTTAGATGTGTTATCCAGTGATCAGTGAGGATGCCTACAATTGAAACAGGACTGGTGGAGCAGTGAGCCTTGCACATGGCTTTTCATACAGTTGTACAGTGTCTCATTAAAAAGCACTACCGTTAATACTATTAAGGTGTACATCATCTACAACAGAGTAACTGTATAGTACTGTACAATAGTTACAAAAAAAAAAATTGTAATAGGGAGTGTTAAATGAACCTTTTTTCCTTCTCACTTCATCTCTGGAGAGTGTGCTAGGTTCCTTTTTAGCTATTTTCCTTTCAGGAGTAGAAATCCTCCCTCTCCCAGTTTTAAAAGGTTTCTCTTTTTTATGCTTATCAAGAGATGATCTTCGCAATTCTCTCTCTGCTTTCTCCTCTTTAGGAACAGTCTCTAACTGTTCAGTCATGATGCTCCTATCATCATCTGTAGGATCAGAGCAAATTATAACAAAGAAAAGATTAGCAACAAATGTTAACAATAATGTGGTGGAGTGGGGAAAAAATATTTGAAGACAGAGCAGATGGAATAATAAAAAAAGGCAGACTATTTTACCATGTTTCTGAAATATGCTGATATTACTATTGTAACTGTAATAATTTTGCTTTTTGATCATTATGATTTAGAAGCAAAATATTTAACAGACAAAACAGAAAGGATAATGCACACCTTGAGTATCTGCCCAGAGACTGTCTGTGTCCATGATGGAGTCATCGATTGTTGTTTCATCTTTGTAATCATCACACGTCTCTATCTTGTAGTCCGTGAGCAGAATTTCTTCTCTCTGGGGTGAAGCAGGAGCTTCTGGGGAGCCTTCCTTGGGCTCAACTTGAATGTCAGCCACTTCTTCAACCTCCAGCTCCTCTTCAGCCTGGGAGTCCCCTGTTTTGATGTCTTCCTGCTGAGTAGCGGCAAAGCGCACACTGTGAGAAGCAGATTCACCCTCATCAACTGTTGTCTGCACCACTGTGATAAAGTCATCCTCTACTGTCACCACTGATTCAATAATGCCTTTCAGTTCAGGCAATGCTTCTGGGCTACCCTTAGCTAGCATTTCTTCAGCAGTAGGTTTCCCAAAGTCTGTTTCTGGGGGCATTTCTGATATAAGATGCTGTTTATCCTCCTCTTTTTCCTCTTGCCCTGCTTCTACCTCTTCTTCCTCATGTTCTTTCCCTTTTGTGGCCCCAGCTGTCACTTCACATGGCAGCAGCTTTTGGATTTCCATAGGTTTCACAGCTGTATCAGGAATCTTTTCAGTTCCTTCTGCAGGCTGTGGTATGCTCTCCATCTGAATCTCAGCAGGCTCTTCCTGGAGTTGCTCCACAGAAGGCTCCTTTGCCGGTAACTGTGCAGGTGTGTCTTCCCCAGACAAAAGAGGTTTTGGAGGCTCTGCTTTGATATCCTCCGGTTTCAAGGATTCTCCATTCAAACCTTCTTGGGCTTGATCATGCTCTCCACTAGATTCATAAGACTCCTCTTTATCAACTGCCTCTTGATGTACCAAATCGGGCTTAGTTACTTTTTCCTTAATTTCTGTTTCGGACAGTTTGGTGCTGTCCTTCACGTAACTAGGCTCAGTCTTGGAAAGTACATCTGCATCCTTTGCTTCTCTGGACAAGATGGTCTGATCTTTCTGTTGAGCGTCTTTGGGTTCAGGCTCTGCTCTTTTAACAGAGGCTTTGTCCTTCCCTGAAGGGAGAGAAACAACCTCACTGATTTTAGTATCTAACTGACTCTGATATTCTTGGTCAGCTCTCCTTGCAGCCACTTCCAAATCATGCTTTATAGCATTGTAATCTGGTTTTATTGGAGCTTCTATCATCTCAGCTATTTCAGGAACAACACTAAGAGTCTTCTCCTCCTTCTCCATCAGCAAAGAAACTGCATCCTTTTCCACTGCTGTCTCTGAAGCTGTTATTCTGTCATAGATGGTATCATCAGCTACATGAACTTTATCAGCCACACTTTCTTCTTTCATTTCTAAGATTGCCTCCGGTCTTGTCTTCTCTGGCTCTGCACCTTTAATGGGATAGACATCTTTAGAGTCAACTTGATCTTCACTTTTTTCTAGCACAGTATCCAGCTTCTCTTTCTTCTCCTGCTCAAAGTCCTTTGCCAAAATCGACTCACCAGTGGCATGCTGACCTAAGTCTTTTTCACTGAAGAATTCTTTTGATTTTTCAGCTGCTGCCAGTTTCACTTCTATTAAAGACAGGTCGGGAGCCAGGCCACGTCTAAGTTTTTCATCTGTGCCTTCGTAAAAGGGACAGGTTTCACTCATTAGATTCTCACTGTCCTGAACTGGAGAAGGGAGTGGGACTGTGTACTTATTGAAAACACAGTAGCCCAAGTCTTCTAGCTGACTTTCAGCTTTTAGAATTCCATGGTTTTCATCTGTCCCAGGTGGCAGGGCTGTGCTGCTGTCTTCCACAACAGTGTCAGAAGGAACTGACTTCTTTTGTACCATCTCAGCATCTGCACTCACAGAGGCTAATCTAGATCTTGTCCCTGCTAAGTCTAACATTTCAGGCAGGTCAGGAGCCAGGACAGCCCCATTTTTGTAATGTTCTTTGGCCAGGAAAGCTGATTCAACCAAGTTCTCTGGCTGGACTTTTTCTTCTGCCATTGCTTTTTCTTCTTCAACATGCGCATCTTCCTCTGTACTATAAATGGGGAAGCAGGGGGCCTTCTCCAGTGCTGGTGTGGCTGCTGGCAAGTAGTCATCACCTTCATCCATACTTCCACTAGTATTAGTCAGAATATCCGAAGCGAGGGGAGAAAGATCATGTGCACGACCAAAGCTAAATCCTAGAGCTATTGAATCCAGGCAGGACATGGGCAAGTTAATAGACATACTTCTCTGTTCAATTGCAGATCTCCCCCCAAGTCCCAAGCTCCTGCTCAGAGTTAGGTCATCTTTATTTTTACTGTGGAGTTCTCTCTTATCCCCATAGACTTTGGGGTCAATAGTGAACATTCTTTCTGTTGGGGAACTTGGTTCTTCAGATTTGTCTGGTGTAAAGCTCTGAGCCAGTGTGCTGTACCCAATTTCATGCGCAGGCCCACTCTGCTGCTGATCCAATTCTGTCTGTAGTTCTTCCTCCTCTTCCTCTTTGTCTTCAGGTATTAGACGATCTGTCTGATAAGGCTCATACACACTGTCTTTAGTGTCACTTAGCTCATAGTAATCACTGCCTTGTTTCAGAGCGTCTGCTTTGAAGGCTTCCACTTTCAGAGCAGAGGTTTCAAAATACTTTGACATTCCAGATTGATCTTCCTCATCCTTCATTTGATGAGGAGCTGAAATGCTTGTCTTATCCTCCTTGGTATCTTTTTTAACATCTTTCTCTTGAGAAGGTTCTACACTAGGAATCTTCTCAGTGGTTAAACTTGCTGCCTCAGGGGCTTTCTCTGTTATTCTGGATAACTGAGTAGTATCGGGGTGCTCTACTGTTTTCTCAGGGGTCAGTTCATGGCTTAACTTGGCTGGGGATACCTGTGTGCTTGGCTGGATCTCCTTTTTCATGTCTACTATTGCTGGGAGCCCACTTCGGTCCATTTGTTTTTTCGCTTTGAGAATATCAGGTGACTTTTTAGCTTCATCATCCTTTTGAAAGCCTGCTTTGTCTAGGGAAAATGTCTTAACTTCAGGTTCTGTGGTAAATTTACCATCATCTAATATTCGTGCCTCCCCTTTATCATAGAAGTCATACCTTTCTTCCTCATCACTCTCATCCTTGGTCATGTCCTTCTCCTCTCCCCACGCAGGGATTTTCTGGGTGCTTGCCATTTTCAGGCCATCTACAGTTATGGCTGAGACTTCCTGCACAGCTAGTGTCCTGTCTCTGTGGATCTGTTCATCTTTAGTGAGATCTTTGGCAAACAGTTGGTCAGTGGGTTCCTGTTTTGTTTTGGAACTGTCTTGGAGCTGAAGCTCCTGGGGGACAGCAGCAGATGGGCCTGAAGGAAGTTCACTTTTGGCTGCTTCTACCTTGGTTTCTGATGGCAACAAAGAACTTTCACCATGGCTGATGGCAAGATCTCGGACATCTTTCAGGTCATCTTTAAATTTCACAGACATAACTTGATTGGATGAAGAGGGCACATCTGCAGTTCTTTCTTCTGTTTTGCTCCCTCTGGGCAGTTCAGAGGACAAGTCCTTTTGTTCTTGAGAAGCATGAGGCTTAGCAGCACATTCTGCAAAACTGGCTTCCTCTTTCTTTTGTGAATCAGTTTCCAAGATCCGTTCTGACAGAGGTGAAGGCATTTTTTCTTTGTCTTTGCTCTGTGAACCCTTTTTATCTGCAGCCTCTGGTTTTACTGGCTGTGGAACTAAGACATCATGTTTAGGTTGCTCACCAGTCTTACTGTCTTTCCCAGATTCATGTCGCTTGGTGTCTAATGGTTCTGCTGTGAAAGGGCGTGCGCCCTCCTGGACACGGAATTCCATCTTCGTGGCTGCAAGTAAATCTGAAGTAATTTGTTTGGGTTTTATAACAAAATTCTTTAAAGCACTTACAGGCAAGCAGGCATGTGGCTTACAACATCATCTTGGTATGAATGATGGAAAGGAGAAGGAGAAAGATGCAAACGTGCAATCCACCTAGAAATCTGCTTTCAAGTGTTAAACCCTAGTTTCCTTTCAATATATGAGGTTTTATAGTGAAAACGTGAGTTGTACACACATAAATATGTGACCACTGAAATGAGATGATGTCATGGGAATTATTCATCTTCATGGTTTGTATACACAAACCCACAAATAATCCTCACTTCACTGATATGCTTTGCTGAAATCTAACTTGCGTTAGTTTTGAGTTAGTAAAGTCTGCAAGATTAAATCCAATCAGTAGTATCTATGTGTGTTGCTGACATTTAAAACATATGTAGTTATACATTTCTATATCTATTTTACATTTTTCTTCTACATGCAGCCTAAACTAAATAAATAAGGCATATAAAAGATTTTGCAAGTGTCAGAAGAGGCTGGTTTTTTAATTGTACTAACTTTTGACATTTACTCTTTGGTAAAGGACAAAAATTCACTGCTGCCATGAAAACTGCACGTGTAAATCAGCAACAGTTATTAATAGTCCCAGATCGTGGAAGTCTGGTCTTCAAAATGGCCAGCCATCTTCAGCTGCAACTGAAGTCAAAGAATACTTGGCATGTTTCAGTCACTGTAGATCAGGCTCTAATTAAGTTAATTTGAAACTAAAAATGTTACCCTTACAGTCTGCCACTGTACTTTTAGGTACAAATACCTAATTAAGTTTTTTTTTTAATACACTCTCTGTTAATCATTAATAGCTTGCTCTTTTTTAATATCCTACGGAAAATAATCATTCCTATCACATGGAACTCTTCCTATCATGGAAAATATGGAGAGAGATACTATAGAATGTAGCAGAACTTTCTGCAGTAATCTGTAAAAAAAGTATTACGAGTTTTTGTCTAAAGCTTGTTACAACAAGCATTGGGCCAGCTTAGAATCCCCTCATCTCTGATTTAAAGTCCATGGAGCTATCTTTTTGCTCTGATGAATCTGAATTTTTTTGGAACAATTAGTATCAAAGTATTGGTCATTCTTTAAATATTTGCGTATATTCACATTTAGTCAAAAAAGGCAACTGCCTTTCTAAACCCTACAGGCAGACAGCGGTCTACAACCACAGTAATTTTGCTCCTTTATGCTTTTACACTTGTTGACTTACTTGCAAACTCTATGAAGTATAAAAACATGGCCATTGAGCTGATGTCATCCTCGTTTCTCAGAAATCAAATAGCTAGATACTGACTTTCTTTATGTAGCCTACTTTGCCTCTTACTGTAGTGCAAACGAACAATACCAATAGCATCAAAACATGTTCTGACTGCCAAAGGAATGTAATACTCTTTAGCTGGGCCAGCCAGAACACCTGCCTCTCTAATGCAGCATTTCTTAGCCAGGTGGTGAATGGGAACATCACTACTCCATACAATGTGTCATTAGATCTTGTTGCACTGGCTGAAGAGAAATACCATTAAAAGGAAAATCTTGAAGCCTAGTTCTTACGTACTGAAAGACAATTGATTGCAGTAAATATGTTGTTCAGTAAGCAGATCAGAACTTCACCCCATGCGCCCAACTCCAAACTTCACTATGCAGGCAAACACCCCCATGGAACTGATGGACGTTTTGCCTGTGAAAGGCACTCCAGCAGGGTTAAACATTTGTAATAAGGTAAGACACACAAAAAATCAGAGTTCTGGCAATGACTGAGGAAAGGAGAGGTGGACTGCAATGAATGGCAAGGATATGACATAAGAAGCGATAGCTTTAGGGAAGCTAAGTCAGAATGCACTGAAGCACACAAACACAAAAAAAAAAACCACCAAACAAAAAACCTGCACACCGCAAATGAAAACATGTTTACAGTTTAAGCTTCTTTATGTAATAGTCGAAGTCAATAAATCTATTTTTTGCAAGAAAAGCAGATGAATCTCTGCACCAAAAAGAAAAAAAATATACATCGATTAGCAATGTGACTGGCAAACACATCTGAGATGGGGGGAAAAGGCTTACGCAGAGGAATCAGCTGAGCTGCAAAGCATATTTTATCACAGCAAAGTAAAAAATCAGGAATCAGCCGCAGTGGTGGGAAACTGTCATACAGCACCTATGCAATCATATTATGTGCTACACACTCTTCAAGCATAATAACAAGAGCAGTCATACTAATAAATGGGAAGAACAAGAAATGAAGCAGCCTTGGAAAGCACTGGAGAAAGCTGGAGAAGGATTCACTGGCAGCAAACTCATGCAAACCTAAGGAGACACACCTTCCTCAGCCAAGGAAGGGGATGTGTCTTTCAGAAGAAGCATTTCCGTCATGACGGTTACACTCTCCTTGCTGGATGCCACACCTAGCACTTTGACTTGATGACACACTTTGGCCTCCGAGCCAGAATCCGACTGACCCTCACAGAGGCCCTTTGCCTGGTCCGAAGGCTCAATGGGCCTGTGCTCTTTCCCCAGTTGCTTCCCAGGAAGAGCAGCAGGTTTTGCTTCCACAGCCATCAGACTCTCTACTGGTTCTTGTTCTTGAGGATGGAGAAAGGAGGTGACATCAACACCAACAGTAAACACCATACATACAGCTCAGTAGGACTGCTTTTGCATAACACTTTCAGCTCTGAACATATCAGATTTAAGTGTGTCAAAGGACTGCTGGTATCCAGCCCATTTTAGTCATTGTGGAACTGAATTTTCATTAGGGAAGAAAACAAACCAACACAAAAAAAACCTGTCTCCCCCAGAGAAGCATGTTTATGCTGCAAAATGAGAGCTGAAAGTGTTTTACAGGTATACCTCTCCCAAAGATGACTGTGGGTCAAATATTAATTGCAAATGGAGATGGTATTGAATGATGGATGGCCCTGACAACACCGATGCATCAATGAGCTCAAAGTACACTGGTATTTTTCTGACGAATGTGCTATTTAATCCAGTACAAGACATTTAATTGAGGTGGAGGAATGTATGAGGCATTAATTTCTTTCCACTGACCTTGGCAATACTGACTGCTAAATGCCAGCAAGTCAATCTATCACATGGATCCTGGATTTTGCAAAATATTGAGCCACTTCCATAGTCTTAATGAACCTTGTGCATAGCTAATAACTAATAGTTTTCCAAGAATTCAGCCAAGATTCCTATACTGAGCAGGTTTATAAACAGTTTCTCCCTTAGGCTGCCTGACACCTGAACTCTGTATGTGAGAATCACAGGTTTAACATAAGGACCCTTCATTTTGTTTTCTGTTTCCCCACTAGCCCCCTGGCTCCTCATCAGGGATTAAGTCAAAGAAACCAATGAGTGCAATATAACCATTTTTTCATGTGAATTTCTAAAACACATTACTCAGCCTATGGGCTGTCAGGATCAATGCAGCAGTATCAAGAGCTGTCTTTACTGATCACATGGCAGAAGAATGATTAGGAAAGTCTCCATTCTGGACTGTACTCCTGCCACTGCTGGTCAGATAAACTACTGCTGTAGTCTATTAGTACCCCTTCTGATAAGAAGTCAGGATTAAGTGTGAAACCTTTGATTCAGCAGCACACTTAAGCAGCTGACCAGCAGCCATGCTGCAGTCAACCTGATGATCTCCCTGGGTTTAAAGCGTGTTTCATGCTTAAGGACTTTGCTGAATCAGACTTAGAATGAAGTGGTTTCAAATCTGGAAGTGGCTGTACCTAGCCTCTTGGTATTAAAGTAAAACCTCTTTACAAGGGCTTTATTTTTCTCCTGAGATTGGCCCAGTTAAAACTAGGCAATCAACCATCCACTTCAGTTATGGCCTGTAAAAAGTGATTTAAGGAACACAAACACTATGTGAGGCTGAGAAAATATGACTATGTAAAGTACAACACATTATTAATAACATACAGAAATGTAATCAAGGTTAGATACTATATCTTAAATGAACAGAAGCCAGAAGATTCAGAATCAGAACTGGACAGATGCCTGAGTGTTACAGGGATATTTACACATGAGCAGATTGTAAAAGCAGCCTGGCAGAACAGCAGGTGTCCAGCTACAAGAGGCCCGGGCTTGAATAACTTGCTTTACTTTTCTTTTTCTGGTTTTATGTAGTTTTGTATGTGCATTCCTTTAAAAAAAAATTTAAGGAAAGTCTCTCATTTTGCTCTGAGCAATTTCAGTTATACACCTCCATTTCCTGAGACACTTGACACAATGCCACATGACTAAAATTAATTACTAACTAAAGTAGTAAGTTATCCCTGACTTAATCAAGGAATCCTACAGACTCCCTTTGTGCAGCAGACTATTTTATGCCAAAGGGACTGCTTGTTTACAGGCAGCAAGTGAGGAGGGCTGTTTCATAATGCTTGTCCTTTCACTGATGATCCAGCTTCTTTCCCTTTATTTTTTTTTCTCTCCTCAGAGATGTTTTGAAATCTTGTACTTTCACCAGAGGTAGATGCATATGACTGAAAGAGAAGCTGCCCATGAATTAACCAATCCAGGAGTGCTGTTAAGTACAGCTACAGGTACACAGATACAGTAAGACTACTCCTGTGACTTTCTACCTCCCCTAGCTTCGGGCAGACCTGCTGACATTAACAATCTTCAATTATTAGCACTGATCTCTTTCTGGTGCTGTTGCAGTATTAGGCTGTGTTATCCTGTTAATTTTGAACTCTGGTTTTCTTTAAATGACCCAGTGAGCAATTTCAGCTATACACCTCCATCTTCCCAAGACACAAACCTTCAGAGGATTCGGTACTGTTTCTAACTTCAGCTCCTGTGTCCCAAAATTAAGTTAGCCAAATGCTGTGAGATGAAACACAACCTATTATGCCTTGGAGAAGAAGTCAGCATTCCTGTTAGTCAATGAAATAGATTCTCCTCTTGATTTCTCAAAAGCCATTTCACTCTTCTGCAACCCCCACCAATAAAATCATACTGATGTACTCAGACCATAGAAAACGGGGGCAGAGAAACACAGTAACAGTAAACTTTTTTTTTTCTTCTTCTTTGCAGTTAGCTGACAGAATGTTAACTGGCTGTATCCATAAAACAACTGGAGATCAAACATTACCCAATACTGCCTGAAGTCACCTCTGTATACTGGGCTAAAAACTAATTTCCTTCGCCTGCTGGAGAATTAAAGACCTTCCACTGCTATCTTTGGTATAGGCATGAGGTTTTTCCCCATTGTGTTAACAACTGACTTACCTCCAGTAACAATCTTTTGGACTGTTTTGCACACTGTTCTTGTAGTGATTCCCTGGCACAAAGAACAAATTAGCTTACGCTTCTTTTAACTAGCTCCTCCTTTTGCTTCTGCTGTAAGCCAGGCCGGTAGACCAAGAGCCCTGATTTAAGCAGGAACCATGATTTCACTGACCCCAAAGTTGCATTCATTGCTCATGCTGCAGCTTCACTTTGAGACAGATTGACTCCGGACGGGTGTCACTTCCATGTGAGGAGAAAACACAACTAGGTTTCCCTCCCCAGAAAACAGCAATCCCAGGCACATATATAATGGAATGGATGGCAGGTGGGTAGAGGGGAAGAAGAACAAAATGGGACCATGCTCAGTTCACCTTCATCACGGCCCAACAAGACCTCCGTGCTCTTCACTGTGGCACTGGGACGTGTACTACAGCCAGACCACTCCGAGCTGAACAAAGGGTGTTCATAGTACTCCTCATCCGAATTGTAGGGCTCATCATCGGGCACAGACACTGAAATGGAGGGGGCCAGGTGTTTCTGCCACTCCCTGCTGGCAGCAGGCCCACAGCCTGGGCAGTGATGTAGCGGTCCCACCTTATCCTCTGGCCCTTCATCTACAAATAGACACACACAGACAAAAACTGCAGGACAGGCAGACAGACAAAGAAAAGACAAGGCAGGATGGATGCGTGCAGTAGCAACACTAGCCGCTGTGTCATACTGCAGAATGGATGAGATCAGAGAGGTTACAGGTTAATGCAGGATGGAGGAACGAGGCTGCTGTGCATTTTAACACATGGGCCGTGTGTATGTCACATTTCCTACAGTGCTTGTGAACATCAGAAACCAACTGTCAGAATAAGTGAATTTCAAAACTATACACTCTTTATTTAGAGGTATACATATTGTACGCAAACCACATCTCACAACTTGCACTGATACTCATATGTATCATACATCTGACTGACTGTATTAAAAACCTTTGAAGTATCCCAACACAGTTGTATCCCTCATAGTCCTCAGGTGCAGGACTTGAAAGTGTAAATTTCAAGAAGTCCTAGCTACTTTTTTTCCTGATGAAGGCCACACAAAGCTGCTCACAGCAATCTCTGTTAGTCTGTATTTTACACTGTTGTGTCATGTTTCTGCAGGTGAACTAGCTCCCACCTTGGTGTTTGCCAATGTTTTGGAATGACAGCTTTATTCACCCATCACTGTAGCACTGCAGATAATCACATAGTCATCTCAGGACTACATCAGCTACCGACAGCTGCAGGGAGGCGCAGCTTGGGTTTGGTTTTGCAAGACAAAGAAAAATAATACAGACCAATAAAAATGATTGGCCTACCATCTGATCCATACAAACCTAAAGGGGAGACTTGAGAGCTCATGTAGGCTAAGGTGCCCTATCACCATGAATGCAGCTGTGAAAATCTCAACATCTAGTACTAGAGAAAACGTGTTTAAGCTCATTCTTTGCGTATGACAACCGGCAGGTTGACGAACCCTACATTCATGGGGTGCCTTCAGCAGCTGCAACTATCCCATTGTATTTCCTACCAGCTTCAAGAACAAGTTCACGCCTGATGTCGCTGACCTTTCTCGGGGCAATTATAACTTAACGAGTTTCCCCAGAGCTTCCAAAACTTTCAGATCTAAAACACAGAGTCAGAAAGCAAGGCTTTAACACGGCCAGTGTAACAGATATTAACCAGATCTCTGTGTGACACCCAAAAACAAGATGGCTCATGAATGCTGCTGTAACTACCATTACCCAAATCTTGGAAAGCAATTTTTATCCATCCGCATCATCTGGTGACATATTGTGACCAATCCAATTCCATCTGTAAGAGCTCTAAGCTTCTTCCTGGCAAATAACAGTAAGTTTTAAGTTTCTTTCTGTAGCACACCATGACAACACAATATCTATGTCTTTAAAAAAAGCACACTCTGCTTTCTGCAGCAACATGGGAGCAAATATCCTGTAATGTCATGATATGTATTTCTTCCACCTGCAAAAAGAATGCTGTAGTTTCAACCCATTCAGGCTGAATCACCCACAAAAATAAAGAAAAATTATTAATCTATGGCAATATCAGTAGCTCAAATATGTATCATTGTGCTGCAAAAGGAAGATTACCCATGTTTAAGATTTCATGGTGGCCCTGAGGCTCACCAGGGCTGATGATATGCTCTGCGCACATACACAAATACCACACACGGAACTTAGTTTAAGAGAACCATTCTCACAATTTCTTCCAGGCCACACAGAGTGTCTGAACCACTGCTGGTTTAGTTAATTCACTTTTGCAGTGGAATCCAAACCCCAGATTCAGGGCTTTACGCATGCTTAAAAGAGGTAGGTGTGGAAAGATAAGCTGGCAACCTGACTCTGCCAAGCAAGAAGCTCTCCAGAGCACTGCAATAGGAAATGCTAAACATGGGGCTGATCCTGAGCCTCCCACTGTTCCCTAGTACTTAAGAGCTGGCAGCAAGGTTGCAGGGAAACATCTTGATCCACCTGCAATGCAGAACCTGCATTTCTTCTCCATCGAAGCTTCTACAAAATTCAGTGACAGATTTGAGGCAACTCATGGTTTCCAAAAGGCTAGTTACAGGGGGTGAGGACACATGTCAGGATGCGAGAGACCAGGAATCAAATCCCTTCTAAACCTGAGAACATTCAAAACTACAACTCCTGCTTCTTTGCAGGGTGCCCTCAAACTAGTCCATGTATTGCTGTGGACAAGAGTGGGAAGGGTTGATGAAGTCGCCATCTCTTCTGCTAGAATTGGGACATTGTGGAGAAAAGAACAGAAGGTTGATATGGTCAGAAGCAGAACACAGAGAAGAAGGATGTGCAAAAGGGGAGTTTCTCCTTCCAGCTGTGGGTCATATTTATCCAGGGGCCCTTCAGAAGTAAAATGCAGCAACAAGAGTGAAGATGAAACCTCAGGACATCTCTATACTGACGCAAACCAGGCTGAAAATTCCTTCTTTATAGGCTCTGAATGGATTGTAGGCATGAAAATACAGGCCCTGCCTCTGCTCCTTAAAACTGCAGGAACTGACAACAGTAGAAATGGTTAATACATATTATTGTGACAGTCCAAAATAATTAGGAGTTCAAAGCCTAGTATTGTTTGGGGCTGTTATGTCTGTGTCTATTACAGATTTACATTGTTTATGAGTTTTAATAGAGATATTTTCAAAATTACTTCAGATAATTTCATTAACAGGATAATGATGTCTTTAAAGAAGGATATGCTTTTATTTCAGCAACACGAAAAATCCCTTCTTTGTTACTTTACTCCCTTCTAACAGTTCTTTTCATCTCAAAGGGTGGAAAAAATCCCATATGTATTCTAAAGTCCAAGATTAAAATCACTTCTCACAAAGGTTAATTCTGCTTTAGCTTCCAGGTATCCTTTGAAAATGCCTCTCAACAACTAATTTTCACTGTAAATAGATCAATTTTTATAGGACACTTGGTTCCTTTCAGTTCGTAAAATGTTCTTCTTTGGTATATAAAGCCTAATCTGAAATACCTATTTCAAAATGGAAGACAGTCCATCAAAGGCATCCTTCTACCTTGTACCATTTAGAAAATTTTTTTACATGAAGGCGCTGTTGACCATTGTAAAAAGGCACAGAGCACAACAGTAATGGCAAGCTGGCAAGGGAGTATCGCATCAACGCTGCACAACCAGATACGACTGATAAAAAGATTAGACAGGACTAGGCAAAATTTCATTTCCTGGGCAAAATTATGTTGTTATAGTTGAAACAAATGAAGTCATTTCAATAAGGCAAATTAGTTATCTTACCTTCTGCAGCAGTAAAAAGGGACAGGCTCATTTGCACGTTTCTCTGCAGCAGAATGAAAGCAAGAAGCCTACATCCACTGACTCCTTTTCCTTGTGAAATACTCTTGACCCACAAACCTCTCTGTCTTTTCTACTTTTTTTTTTTTAATTTGTGTTTGCTGCATGGCTGGCCACATCCACCTTTGTCATGTCTACAACAGTGATTTCCTTCTTACAACGACTGAAGAAAGTCTCTTTTGGATTCAAAGCAATGCAACACACACTGACAAGTGCATTAGGAAAACGTTCTAAGAGTAGGGGGCAAAAGGAGGCCTGAGGTAGATAAACACACCAAGCGCTCACCTTTTTGCTCAGCAACTGTAGAATTGAGTTAAATTCATAAATTGTATTCTACTGAGACAGACAGACAACACAAAGCTGCATGATGATGGATAGCCAGACGGTATAGGGAACTGAAGGTTTAAACAAGTACAGTAAAATCGGGTCAAACCCTACTGAGGCAAGCTCTTCTGAATGGGAGCTTTGCCTGAATAAAAATGACAGGTCTGGCTCATTCAAGTCAGCAAAAGCTCAACTTACCCACAGAAAATAAGGATGACATCTTCTAATACTGAGCATAACACAAGATTTTTACTACCATTAACTACATTGAAATGACAACACTGATATTTTGAGAAAAAGCAATATACTATACTCCTGATGAAATTCTTTTTCAAGAAGTTTCTTCTGTTCATCAACCATCTCTACTATGAGTTCCACTTTCAGAGCCAGACATAAACAAGCAGCTTCCAGTAGAGTGCATTAATGACTCAGCACATCATTTCTGTCCATGCTTCCCCTACAAACCTACACTTTTAGGATTTAGGATTAGCCACCTGCTCTGAAAAAATGAAGAATTGCATCAAAATCTTGTCATGGAAAAGTCTCCTTTCACTAACGTTAAAGGAAATTATTTGAATGTATTAAAAATGGTGAAATTGCATAAATCATCAAAACATCTCCCTAACACTGATCTTTCAGTCCTTGTAGCCAACCCTGTGGGATGGGTAACTAAGTGGTATTATCTTAACTCAACTCTGCACGTAAGTAAAGAGAAAAACAACGTTTAGTGACTTGCTGAGTCATACGCACAGCTGGGAACAGCAGAGTCTGGTAGTTCATAATAACCTCGAGTTGTATAGTGCTTCGCCACCTTCTTGTGTTAATACAACTAGCAAAATGGCTTCCATTTGCTTAGGGGGGAATCTACAACCTCCTGTCAATTAATCAATGAGAGTACTTTATGAAATCCTAAAGTATACGGAAATAATACTGCTGATGGAAACAGTACACAAAGCTAATCCTCAGCTAAAGATATATGATGTAAGAACCTTGACACTGGCCTGAAGCAGAAGAACAAACCCTTTATTGTGATATGAAAAAATCAAAAAGCATACGCTGAACTAGTCAAGTGAACTATGTATTAAAAAATAGTGGTAAAACCCTGGTAACAATTCTAAATACCTTTGCTTACACCCTACTAGCTTTCTTTTCAGTTAGTAGTTTTGATTGCCATTAACCTTTGGGTGATGCATCTAGAACTGTTGAACTATTTTTTAAGCAAACAACATGCAGATGACTTTTTTTTAAAAAACAATTAATCAAATTTGTTTATATTGGTTACTAACAGCATCCAGTAGGCATTTCCAGTACAATTGACTGACAAATGTTATTAACACAGCCTGTAACTGCAATATCTCAAAGGACTGCAGGATGGAACATGCTTAATTGCAGTGTCCTGATTAAAACTGAGAGTCAGCACACGAAATACAAACTGTCCACTTGCAAAATTAATAGAGGCACTGTGTTAAAATACCAACAAAGTTTGTTCAGCAGATGATAAATTATTTTCATGCATTTATTTAACAAAAAGAAAAAAAAAACGCCAAAAGAAAATCCAAGAATGAAATAAATGGATACATAAAAATGCTATTGACATGGCAGAGTTCAACTGATAGTCCCCTGGAGATTCTGAGCTCAAATCCTTCCCTCATATCCTCATGGTATGGCTCAGTTCTAACGTATTACTGTCACCCTATACTGACGGCATTGATGCAGCAGACTTCTTCTGTTGAACAAAGAACTCATGCACATTCTTACCATTGTGACAGCTTCCATGGGATTTAGGCCTCTGCTTAAAATTAAGCCAACGCTTAAGCTCTTTGCCAGAGGGGATTTTAGCGGGAGGAAAATACGGTGATCATGGGCTACTGAAATTGAACATTCATTGTGCAGAACAAAGCAGAAATTTGCTTTGTGAGACTAGAATTTGACACCTGTACTCTGCATACAGAACCCCCAATACATGTAGGCATTGAAGCACAAGTTACAGGTCAAAGACCAAAGAAATGATCCAACTCTGAATCTCCTTGCTTTTGTGCATTTAAGATTCCAAAAACAAAGCTAATGGTAATTCAAAAAAGCAGCCAAACAAATCCTAAGAAAAGAAGGATGACACACACTGAATCATAGTTTTGGTGACTGCATTGGGACAGCAGACATCTTGGCTCATATGGCATATAACAGATAAAAAGGTGAGCATCACCATCTTTTTTTCTTTTATATGGATGTACTTAATATATCGGTTCAGTTACCTCTGTGCATATCCATCTACCTCATTCACGTATTGCAGCTGGTTTGCAGATGGGGAGTTATTGCTGGGGAATGCCTTATCTTTTCACACGAAGGTGCAGAAAGTATCTCCATTTTCTGATTCCCCCATCCTTTAGATTCATCTCTCATCCCTCTGCTGACAGCTGTGCACTGCAATGTCCAGGAGACCCTTACCTTCCTCCAGAGTTCCAGTCTGCTCGGAAGCTGGCGAGGGAGGCGGGGAAGGAGGCAGGTTGGCTGACTCTTCGACTGCCAGAAATCAAACCGTGAAAACGAGATATAGCAATTAATTACAGAGAGATCGATGCTTGATACAAGCTGCAGTCAGTGTGTTCTGCCCAGCTGAGAGAACTATTCAATGGGGACTTGTGCCTAGTACATTTTCAGATAGACCCTTTCAGAATACATGGATTTTTAAAGTTATAATGAAAGGATTTTTTTTTTCAGATGGTGTGAATTATTTTCAAAATTCTGGTCACAGAACAATAAAAAAATCAACTATGAAATTATCTTTAAATAGTACTGCCACTTAGAAAACCTTCAGTCACCCAAGGCAATAACAATAAAGCATTTGAGTATGAGAGATTTTTAGAAATTTATGCTGACTATCAGAAACTGGCATCCAATCTCTTCAATTTACCTTGACTACATGAACAAAAAACATTATGCACGCTTTTTTTTTCTTCTGCTGAGTTCAAGGTTAAATACAGAATATATGCAAATATTGTTTCTCTAAATACAAAAGACATCAGCATAAGGACCTTACGTCAGCCATGACATATTTGTGATTCAGCTGAACAAGGTGCAGTGAAATCTTAGATCCACTTAGACTACATTTCAGATTCATTCCCAGTCACGAGACTAGATGCTGAAACCAGATGATGTTTTTTCAATTATTTCAAGTACGATGAAATCCTAATCAAACTGCTTCTTAAACTCAGCATAACCTCTGCATCTGATTTCATATAGATCACTTTGAGACTTTTTTTTCTTTAAAAACAGATCCACTACTGGGGCTTAACCACTGTTTTAAAAATAAAATAAAAAAAAGAAATAACAAATACGTTTTAACAATTCTGTCTTATAAAGAGCACCTCTCAATAGGCAGATCTGTTTCTCATTCAGGGCTTCTTTCCAAGCACAGAAAGGCCAGATTGAAAGCCCCAGGAGAATCTGCCAGGTCTCCTCCTATTGATTTCACTGTGGTTTGGAAGAGACCCTTATGTCACTTGTCCTTCAGACGTGCTGTCCAGGGACAGAGTATTTATATCTTCAGCACAATAAAATTCTACCTACACTTATTTAACAGTCACTTACCACAGGAATCAACAGTTGCTCACTGACAACATACTTCTCACATATTTTTAAAATGTCTTCTCTAACTGGATGGAACCGAATACTCACTTTCCTCACCCAGGCCACAGTGGAGCAATCTATGCTTAAATATGTATGAAATTTTTTGCAGAACTGTGGTCTTTCATGTAAAATTGAGTCTCTGTCAAGAAGGGAATTAACAAGCAACACCAATTACAAGCAAGTGAGCAAGCATCCTTGCTGCAGTTCAAAGGTAGTTCAATGAAGCAAAAGACCTTGGGAACCAAATTTCCAACAAATATTCTTAATTACTCATTGACTTTAATTCATTCCTAAGCAGAGTCTAGGCACTGTACCAAACAAAGCAGAGTGCCTGTGGGGAAAATACCACAAGGCATTATTTTAATTTGATCACAACGTATGTGCACTCAGCAGAACTTATCCTGGGGCAGGCTTGCAAGATTTGCCCTACCTCATGACAGAGTATGTCCTTTCTCTGGCCTTTGGTGTCCATGTTTTGAGCTTCTGTGCAAGTTTTCTGGCAGGGAGGATGCACTGTAGGTATGAATGGCTGTATACTTTTTTTTATATATATATATATATACACACACACACACTTGTATTTCAAAGAGACATTTCACAAAGGAGCCAGCAGGAGGATAGGGGCACATCATGGACCAGTTGCAGTGGTACCATTCCCAGTCTGGACCACTGGCATTTGCTTCTACCATATGTAACTCTCCCACAATCTCTCCTCACCCTGCCTGGCCGCTAATCCCTCTCCCACCCTCACCTGGCGTGTCCCATTCCTCTCTGCTTCCTGTTGAGGTGCTCCTCCTCCACCTTTTTGAGTAGCTACCACCCAACCAGCAAAGCCTCACTTTCTTTTTATATGCCTCTCCTCTAAGCTTTGCCTCTTCAGACATTAATCTTTCTTTCTCACGTTGTACCTGGCTGAACACAAAGGGGCTCCAAGCGCTGCTGGGTCCCACCAAACATGATGACACTGCTACCACCGATCACACTCACAGCGGCACCACTCAGGAGTCAGAAACCAGGTGGAGAACTGCTGTTAGAGCAAACGGCGAATGAGACAGTTGCAGGGCTGTGAATGACTGGGGCAACAAGGATACTGCTACTATTACATGGTCCCACCATTTATCCAGCGGTGCTGCAGTTTACCCATGACCACAATCTATGTGAACACACAGCAGTAACTGTTTTTTGCAATATACATACATGTAACATCTGCAGACACAAGGACTCTTTGAACATTCTTTGTCTTGTTTTACCTAAAGGTAGTGGTCCAGGCTGATCTTTGTGCTGGGCTTCTTTTTCCTGTTCACCTTTCAGGACTGCTACAGCTTCAGCTGTTACTACTTGTACTATCCTCGCAGACACTTCTTCTGTGGCAGCAGCAAAGTTAGAAAAAACAAAGAAAAGTATGTTAATGAGAATGACGTTTTAAAATTATAAAGATGAGCTTAAACAATAAAAAATGGAAGCTGACAATCGATTTTTAAAAGGTAATTTTTTTCCTGAAATACAAGCAAATCATTAAAAATAAAATAGAAAGACCAGATATTCCAAAGATCTCAGTGGAAAACGCTGAGTATTTCTAAAAACCAGGACCCTGGCCTTTTCAGTAAGATGCACAAAGCATCATTATTAAATGCTCTTTCTGTTAGGGACAATGTGCAGCAATGGCAAAATTTTAAGATGATCATTTATTAAACGTCTAGAACTTTTTTTTGCAGGTACTGTTTTGCAAACAGAGGTAGAATGGCCAGCTGAGTAATGGGATTTCTTCACATTTAATATATGGAGTTAGCTGCATTCTTACATGCGCTTTGGATGATATCTCCTCCTTGTCAGCACACAGTTAGTACGCATTAAAGGCACTTCCCAGACAGGCATCTATGCTGACGGGGGCCTTGAAAAAGAAGGGCCAAATAACATTTCTGTATGATTAAAATGTATACTTTGGCCTCCTCCCCCCTTTTAAGACTGTAACACAAAGCTTTATTTAAACTGTACGTCTGAATATCATGCAGAGGGATTGCAGAGTATAACATTTTTTTGGTGGGATGTGCTCTCAGGCTCTGGTCTCGGACACAGACTTGGCTCCTGGCTGCTCACTCTTGCTGTGCTAGGTGCAGGGAAGGGAAACTTGTGTGGAGCCAGCTGAGGCATTGCATGCTTGACAGACCCAGGTGCCGTGGGACCCATCCTTCACTCTTCCTCCACCCTCAGTGTGTGGCATGGTCAAGGGGCTGAGGAACCGGGTGCTCTGGTGAGTGGAGGATGGCAGTGGGACCACCTGAAGTGAATACTTCCAAACTGAGAAACTGTATCTCATCTCTCCTCTAGACCCACACAAAGGTGTAGTGAAAGGTCATCAGGCATACAACTGTATTTGGGAGTAAGCAGAGAGGTTTCCTGCCCTAAGGGCAGTTCAGGCATCTTTGATCTAGCAAATCAAGGACTTAAGGGCTGATCCAGCAGAACCACCTACAAAACAACTCAGAGAAAAAGTGTTTCATTTTCTTGTCTGTGTATTAGCCCACTCTTCCTTACTCATGAATCAACATAGCCAACAACCCTCTCATAGCCAAACTCCATGGAAATAAACCCCTTCATTCTACAGCTATTTCTGAGTGCTGGCTGAGAGTCATTTCAAATGCAGGGTGTGGGACCCAACATGGAGCTGAGCCCTAGGGAAGGCAGCAAGCTGCACGGCCACGGGTCCACCAGCTGCACAGCTGGGTACACACCCGGAAACAGAGCAAGAATTTCAGTGCTGCTTCACCCCTCACATGGAGACAGAGGTTTCTAATGGCAGACAGCAATACACCCTGCTCCTGCCAGGAGACACTTACAGAGCCCCCATTAATCACCATCCCGAGGGCTGAAATAAAAGCTCTCTGCTCACCCATTACTGTGTCCTTCAGGCAAGCAGCAGCTGGGAAGGGGAAGCATATTTAAATCAATGCCCTACATGTAGCTTTACAGCTACCACCCTAACAAGGGATGCTGTCCATTAGATTAACAATGATGATTTCTTCCCACAGTTAGTACTCTCACAGAATTCCTTTGTGCTTTTAATGTAAAAGTTACCTCTCTCTGTTTGTTTGTAATTTGTTACAATTCAATTCCATCCTGACTGGTCACCAGGAGGGCAGTGACTGCAATAGTTTTGTTGGCTACAGCCAACAGCAAGAGTAGATGGATGAATATGTCAGAACAATTATCAAGTAACAACTACAACAAAAAAAAGCTGATTTAAAAAACTGTTACCCAAGAATACATGAGTATTAACTTGCTAAGGATAAATTCAGACTAGAAATCTGAAAATGCTGCTTTCCTACTGTAAGGGATGTGAAGTTCTGGCAGCCTTCCACACAGCAGGAAACAACTCAACTGGTTTTGAGATGGAGCTCGACACATTTACGAAAGGGACTATACATGATATAGATGCCTGTATTAGAGGGAGACTCCGACTGGCAGCTGTAGTTCTCTGTCCCTCTCTTCAACAAAGTGCCCCTAGTATGAGATGAAACTCCATTGTTAAGTAGATTGAATCAAGCACCATAACCCCATAAATCATGTCAAGTATGCAGCTAGTCCCATGGACCAAAGAACAGGGATATTGACTGAAAGCCTGTCAATCTTCCCAGCTGCCTTGCAGTGGCCTGCACCTCATTCTGGGGCTTTTCAAGTTTCTCCTGCTTCAACACCTGCTGGACGCTGGGAGTGCTTCTCAGCACCTCTGTGTTCTTTTCTCTTGTGAGAAACATGGAACAGATACCTCCCAGACTGTCATGTGAAGCTGTTGTTGCAGAGCTGTGGACTGGACACAAATGGTCCCTCAGAATGACTATAGGTCCTGACAATTCCCTGTGTTGTGAGGCACAGGCAGACGGCAAAGCACAAGTGATACAGGGGGAAACCGGGAGAATGAACATGTGGCTTGGCCCACCCTCTTCCTACAGGCATGTGGTGCCCTCTCCCACCCACAGCACCTTGCATGGGTGAGACACATGGGTAGAAAACAAGCCACTCTTCCATAAAGCGTCCTTTGAGACTTGGTATATCCCTGTTCAGATTCTGCTCTTTCAGAAGAGGAAAGAGTATCGCCCCAACTGCTTTGGTGATCATGAAGAACAGCACAGAGTTCCACAGCTCCAGAAGATCCCACGCTGATCACCACCACCACCACTTTACACCCGGAGCATGTGACACGTGACCCTTCTGTCTAAATTTCCATGAATCTACTAATCACGACACTGCTGACAAAAGAAACATCATGAAGTCTATATTGCTAGCTCAGATAAACAAATCAAGACTCAGTTAGGAAGACTGCTAACAGAACCAATTTTTTAAGCTTATTTTCACATGAAAATTTTAAGAAAACACTCCAATTAATTTTTCAGATATAGAATATGCAAATGTATACCAGATTTAATACCCTGGAGCATATCCAAAGGAAACCCACTCAGTCACCTCCTCTCCATCACCCAAGCAAGCCTCCTCCCAGCAAGGTAAGACAAATCCCTAATAAAATGGTCTCCTTTGTTACAGAATTTATACTTGTTCACACCTAGCCTGGTTCTGGGGTGCAAATGGGCCTTCCAAGGCTGAAAACAATTCCTGCCCTCTCAGCTCTCTTCGTGATTTCATTTGCTTGGGGCAAAGATTATGTTCCACAGAGAGATATACCTGGGGGTGAAAGTTGTCTCCTGAAAAACGGAAATTTCAATTTCAGGCTATGCAAGCTAAGTAAATAAAAATACAAATGGCCTCTGGGTTTTTCGGGGGGGTTGTTTGTTTGAGGTTTTTTAATCAAGAAAGGCTCACTTCTGAACACTCTGTTGATGAATATTTTGGGTGACACAGGAGGCAGAGGCAGTGCCAGAAGAGCAGTGCTTTTGCTGTACATGACTGCTGCAAAAGGACAGACATTTTTGTACTAATGGACACTATAAATAGCAGATCCAATGGGTAAGTCAAATCGTCACAGGGCAGCTACTGAGACTTTCCATAGTTTCCTTACGGTTCAGATAAAGTTCAAGGAAGCCTAATTATAAAGAACAAAAAAAAGAAAAGGGAGAGTTAGCCAGCCTGGATGCCAGGCAAATTCTTCACAGCCTAAAATCTTTGGCTTCATTAGAGATAGCTTTGCTTGTAGAGATTTATCTTCCCTCTCTTTAAGCGGGTAGACATTCTCTGACTCTACTTTGTGCCACAAAGCCAGCACTAACAAATGGTAACTAACACCAAATATATGTTTCTTAAAGGCAACAAGGACATTTGCTTCACATAAGACTCCAGCACAACAAAGAACAGCAACATAGCTTTCCTTTGCATTTTGCAGAGAGTAAAATGCTGCTCCTTTTACCAAGACGTCAGCTGCTCATTATAGAGAACACAGACTGAGTCTCCCAGTTTGACTTCAGGGAATGTGGCACCCAAAAGTACAGGTGGTCCTTGAATGTGATGTCCGTAACAGAGAGGAGACATTGTGAAAGATCCTCAGCATGAGTTTCCAAAAACCTCCTGACAATGAGCAGGCTGAGTCGAGAGGTCAGGAGCTAACAGACACAGGGATGGTGCTTCCACCACTACCTTAAAGGTTGTCACTTCAGACCAAACTCTGATGGGGCTGTCAGGTCAAGTCTGCCCAGTTGCTCCTAGTGCCACGGCTGCTCTCTGGCAGGACCAGAGGACCCTGCCCTGCTGAGAGGGCAGGCACCTGTCTTGGGCACTATGTTAATTTAAACCAAAGTTAAAACTCAAACCAGTAAGCACTCTCTGCTCGTGGTTTTGGAAGTCAGCCCAATTCTTCCACAAACCCCAGCCCCCAGCATACCAAATCAGGACATGTAGAGTCTCCCTGCCTCACAGACAACTCAAAGACACAAAGCCTTTCAGAGGACTGGGATGCACAGGGATGCTGAACCAGCTGCTGATGGTACGGGGAGCTGCACCCTTTCCTCTTTGCAGTGTTTAGAAGGACTTGTGCCTCCACAAGCTGCTGAACTCCTCGTAAGCACACCCAAAGGCACAAGAGCTGCCCAATCCCCACTCCAGCTTGCTCTGGCACCAATGTTTAAACTGTAGCAGGCATCATCCAGACAGTCCCTCCAGACACCTGAAAGAGCCCCCCTTCACTGACGGAGACTCAACCAGGGGCCATTAAAGCAAGGTCACATGCCAAACATGGCTACAGCAGAGCCGAAGATCTGGGATCAGACCTTGTAGAAGACCAAGATATGGTGTCAAAACCCTCCTTCATTTGTTATTGATGCTGCTGTGGTTGTCAATGGACTGCAGATGTCTCTACTGGCACCTGAATCCACTACCTACAGTATTTTCATTTCCGAGGAAGCCTTTTGTCCTGGGTTTGGCCAGGACAGGGTTAATTTTCACTGGAATCCAAGAAGGGACATAGCCGGGCGGGCTGACCCCACCTGGCCAAACAGAGCAGGATATCCCGTCCCATGTGCCGTCATGCTGGGTTCCGGCTGGGGGGAGCTGGGCGGTGGGAACTCACTCACAGCCCGGGGGCGTGCGGCAGCAGCGGGAGGTGAGAGTTGCTCTCTGCATTCTGCTGTTTGTTTTGTATATTATTCTTATCGGTATTATTGATGTTACTGTTCACTTAATTTGCTGTTCTGTGAAACTGCCCTTATCCCGACCTGTGAGTTTTTGCCTTTTTCTTTCCATTCTCCTCCCCACCCCAGTGGGAGGAGTTGCAACAGAGCGACCGCGTGGCCCTTTGTTGCCAACCATGGGCCAAAACCATAACAGAGAGGAGTTAAATGCTGGGAGGAGGTTGTTCTTCCAAAGCTTGTTTAGTTAACTGGCTGATCTGTTCACTCTTAAGATTTTTTTTCAAGGTTCTGCTTCCTCTGGATCTACGACCACTGGCTAGTAAAACTGAGCATCTACGTATTTCTACCTCTGAACAGATATGTACCTTTTTTTGGGGAGCTAGGAGACTTACTCTATTTGAGACCTCTTGTAGTTTTGACTTAAACCATAGCTTTACACAAATGCAAAGATGCAAAAGCGACATCATCTGATGTCTTCTACAGAAAATTGTCGTTTTACCTACCTTTCATATTCTAAGTAATCTGAAATTAAAGAAATTGTAGATCAGCTTCCAATCTCCTCAGGAACTTTTTTCTCCCATTTCTATATCTTATTTTTCTCACTTCCTGACATTCTGTGTGAGTGGTTTGTAGATGTAAACAGTCCACAAGGAGTCTGAGCAACCAAGGTACAAAAGCCAGGGTAAAGTAAGGAGGAGCATTTACCAAAGAACAGTGGTATAGCAAGGAGCAGTGGCATGGCTTGGAGGATCAACATGAGATCAAAAGAGTAGGCCCTTTTGACTAGACATAGGCAGGAAAATTACTCTAACAATAAATAACCTCTTAAAAAATCACTTCCTAGAATTGTGCTTTGAGAGGCTGTCTGGTATTTTGGAAGCTTTCCAGCTCACCAAAAGTGTAGTTGTTTCTAGTAATGTTTATAACCAAAGGCATACATTGGAGGACTCAATCAATGCCAGGGACAATAGTTTGATGGAGTTTATTTGGCTGACGTAACAGTCAAAGCGTTAAGTACCTTCTAGGGAACAGGCACCTCATCCAATTTTGAGATGTGGTATCACCTGTAGAAACTTTTGTAAGAGCTCTTTCCCTTGATGTAGTTTGCATATGGTTTTCCCTCCTTTTTTTCTCCATTTGTTGTTTTCTCTTTGTGCTTTTATTTTGACCAAAATGTTTGACCCATACACACAAAACCGGCTAAATCAGCAGGATGAACCAGGAGGACAGGAACCTAGAGTGATGTGACAGAAACAAAATTACTGCACAAATTCATGACACAGAACTGGCATTACTTCACTATGCTGAATTTGTATATATTTATAATGCAAACTCTTCACTACTTGACAAAGAAGTTGTAGTTATCTGAACTTCAATTTTTCCTCTTCTGTAATTTTTGATTTTTCCCCCCATAAGAAAATAAATTAATTAAAGAGTGAGGAGAATCCTCATTTAAATTATTAGCCTCATTTTAGCAATCTAAGTTAAACAAAACACAATTTGCTGCTCCTTCAACTCAGCTTAATTAATCCTATGAGAACTAAATTAGTCTTTATGTTGGCTGTATTAAGACCCTTGTTAACTGGCAGAAACATAAGCTCCTTTTATGTCTCAGTATTCATAAGAAACACAGAAATATGATCTGCAAATACAGTTATGAAGGTAGAAATAAAAACTGTCTATCTACTTCATGAAAATGAAATTATTTTTGATAAAAACATCAGACATAAAACCCATAGCTTTTTATGCTCCTATCCTTCAACAGTTTCTCTCTTTATTGGTAAAAAAAGGGGAAAGTTGGATTTTCTCTGCCAAAAATGAAAATACATTTTTAAGTACTTCAAAATAATCTAATAAAAAAATGCATTTTTGTTACTACTTAAAAAAATTACATCTGATGAATGGATGTGTGTTTTTTGTTTGCATGTGCAGATAAATAGGAGCTCTGACTGAAGTTTCTTTCATTGTCAGGACAGGAGGAGGCTATGGTCCTGGTGGAGTATTTATTCTTCAATGTGGCATGGTCTTCTGATATGGGCCAAGGAGTACTAGTAAATTTTTTATGCTGTTTCCAACCATAGCTTTCACAAAATTTTCAGGAATTGTAGGTTTTTAATTTAAATAATAATTTAACTTGAATAAGCTAGCAAGTCCAGAACTTATCTGGGGTAATAAGATACACAGATGGGTGTGTAAACAAGCATACAGACTAGTTGCAGAAGTGTAGGTTCCACAGATAATCATAAAAATATCACCTCAAGTGATCTCTTTTTTCCTGTGAAAAAAAGTATTTTAGCTGCAAACGCACTCTGAAAAAATTCAGCCAGCTCTTAATGGAACCCTGAGACTTGATGTGGGACCAAAATTCACAGAGGAAATGCATTGATCATAAAATCATAGAATCATAGATTTGTTTGGATTGGAAGGGACCTTAGAGATCAACTAGTTCCAACCCCCCTGCCATGGGCAGGGACACCTTCCACTAGACCAGGTTGCTCAAAGCCGCATGCAGCCTGGCCATCTAACCTCCTCCTTCCAGGAAGGGAGCATTCACAACTTCTCTGGGCA
>Ga0181612_102032_pt1 | contig 37170 bp, 27 predicted proteins | sample HoacroProtozoa21_FD_119630 | JGI IMG/M metagenome (GOLD analysis project Ga0181612, IMG submission 119630) | Hoatzin crop microbial communities from Cojedes, Venezuel. Combined Assembly of Gp0051906, Gp0051904, Gp0051908
ACTAAACTGGGTGCTCATAAAGGGATTTGCACTACTGAATGCATTTGGCTGCATTAGAGATTTTTATTTAGTCCTAGAAAACCCACAAATCTGAGCAGCTACGTGCTCCCTAAATGTGTCGTTCCCTTGGCAAAGAGGAAGAGAATTATCATGAAGCGAGGCTCTTCACTGTGCACGTAGCACGGGCTTATGCTGTTCTGCTGCTTAAATTCTCCCTTAAAGGAAAAAAAAAAAAAAAAAGAAGTAAAAAAAATTTTGGTCTCACAAAACTGTCTCACAAAACTTTCAAAGTTTTATGGCACCACAAATTAAAAACAATGAGCCAGATTCTCTGTGACATAAATATGTGAAGCTGTTGTCTTCAAGGAAAATGCACCAATTTATCGGCTGGAGAATCTTTTCAAGCATATCCAGCATCGCCCGCTGCCCCAGGCCCTGCAGGCACAGCACCAGGGTTTATAAGGCTGCTATCCCTGGCCGTCTGACTGGGAGCGTTATGCCCTTTATTTATTCTAAGTGAAAGCAGAATCCAACCCCTCCATTCAGGCACTGGACTTGGATTATCTGGCTAGTGAATGTTGGGGTTGTATGACTGTTTTTAACAGCTTCTGTAATGGAAATTTTGCCTTTCATGACCAGAAATTCCCGACAGGTTTCATGTAAACCTGTGATTTCCACAACTGAAGAAGTGATCCGGCAGAAAAGTAATCTTGCAAGAAAAAAAGAAAAAGAAAGAAAAACTAAAAAAAAAAGAAAAAAAATCACTTTTCAACTGGATCATTTTTCTGATCTCATTTGTTGTGTGGTCAGGTGATAGTAAAGGGACAGGACTGTGTGGATGGCGGCAGGAAGGGCACTGAGGGGACTGGCAAGACTGCTGTTTTCAGCAGCAATGTGGATTAAAGCTCTACTGAAGTTGTTATGAAAATGCATGCAGAGTTTTGGCAGAGACAAGATCTATTAGAGGTGCTTCCACCATTTTTTCACTCCATTCTTTTTGTCCGTCTCTCCACTCCTCATTGACTCCTTTGCTGTCTCTCTGTTGCACTGAATTTATTCTACTGGTCACGAGAGCTGTACAAATAATTGATTTTGTGGTTCACTGGTTGTATGGAACAAAAATAACATTAAAAATGGGTTGATCTGGAATAGATGTTTGTTCAACTTTTCAGTAAAATGAAAAAATCAAAACTTTCATTTTAGGCTCAGTGAAAGGTTTAAGCTTTGCTGTTTGTTTTCAGTTTATTAATCAAGTGAAAAACATTATTTTTTTGCAATTTTTTAGGCATAAAAATTCATCTCGAAACACGAAGTCAACCAATACCACTTTTAAAATGTCAAAAGGGAAACATTTTGATTTTGAGTGTATTTTGTTTAGCTGTTGGCTTTTCAACTTGCTCATTCAATTTACGTTGAATTGGCAAGTAGTTTTTATGTCCCTGAAATAGGAAAGGAGAAAAAAAAAGAAGACTGTCTGTCCTTGTTGGTCACTCTTAGACTTTGAGATCTTAAAATTCGCCAGGGTTCAGCTTTGACTTCCTTTGGGTTCAGCTTTTAGCATCTTAGGAGAAAGAAAAAAAATCTCCCCAGCACCTCTGGGCACGGGAGGCACAGCCAAGGTGAGCAGCAGGATTGCAGCTGTGCTATGGGAAGTCTCATGCTCGTTCAAAACGAAGCTGGGTGCTGAGACTGGGGTGCTACTGACTGAGACAAATGGTACAACACGGGTGCAGCCATAGTCCCTTTCTCACACACGTATCCTGGTCAGTCCTGTACCAGTTGTCTGGATGCCTGAAGCATCCAAAAAAGCACCGTGAAGGTTCTTCTCAAACAGCATTAAGGTGATGCTTTGCGCTGGTACAAACTGATAGGCACTGTTAGGCTTTTTAATCTTTGCTTTGGCTTTTTTAGTCATGCTGAAGTTCTGCTGACAAGGTTTTCCTATTAGGTTTTTATGCTGTCTGTTTAAAGGGGACATCAACTTTTATGTTTTCCAGTCAGAGGCAAGGCTTGTTTAGGAGACACAACGCAGCAATTGAAGGACAGAGGGAGCTGAGATGAAAGGAGGCTTTTGCCTCTGTGTGGAATGAGCAATGGAAATCTGTACAGCATTGCATGGCAAAAAATACGAAATCTCCATAGTTTACATTATGCATGTAAACGAGTGATGTACATTGGTTTGCAATCAGTAAGTGCCTTGTAAATAAATGTGTGTAAACCAAAAATTTAAATCTATTTCCATAGTGCATGTAAACAATGAAGACTTCTAGTGTTCTCTTCAATGTAAATGTTAATCTAAAAATGACATTACTACAAGTTTATGCAACTTTACAAGAGAGCCACAATTTACATTCCTGTCTCACCAGCTCTAACACAGCAGCTTGGCAAACACGAGCCATTCAGTGACGGGCATAAACCAGCCAGTTCCATCACATAGCCTCTCCTGTAGCCACAACTTTCATTCTTCATGCAGTTCAGGGACAATTGTTGTTACGTTCCCTGCATAATTCCTCTCCCTGCATATGGGAAGAATTTAATATATTTGCATAAGCAGAATGAAGGCAGGAGTGGGGGATGGCAGAGAATGGCTGGGGCAGAGCCGTATGGCGCTTAGTCCTGGAAGCACTGGGCTGAGCAGACCAGGAGCTTGGCCCTCTTCGGGACTGGAGGAGCAGCTGCTCTGGCTGCATTTGGATTCAGACGGCGAGAGCTTGCGAACATCACTGGCAGCTGCAGGACTTGACAGAAGGACACACCTCTCCTTCTCTTTGATATTCTTCAGAACAGAGGGCAAGCGGAAGCATAAATGGCACCAGCCTTTGATACGCTCAGAGCTGCTGAGATACGGGAACAGAACATCTGGCCAAGCTTTGGGGAAGGGCAGACCCTCCTCTCCGCATGGCAGCGCACGCCCAGGCCGTAGGGAATAGCGCAGAAGCAATGCAGTCGATGAGTTCATGTTCTGATAGAGCGCTTGTGGTGAGGATATGCCAGTTCCTCCGGAGAAATCACGCACGTGAGCTGTATGCCTAGAAAGGCATATCGCTAACTGGGTGCCCTGCCTGCTGACCCGGGTAAGCTCTGAGCTCGATCGACTGAGCGTTAGCACAGTGCTGCAGAGTTGCATGCTCAAGCACAAAACTACCCTTTCTGAATCCAGAATGAAATATTTTAACCGTGCTCCCAATGAATCCCAGAAGCAGCATAGACAAATATTTTTAGTCACCTAATCTTTCCAGAGAGATCTGCGTCCTGCTGGGCTAGGAGGGAGCTTTCTGCACAGTCCCCTCCCAGACGTTGCTTGGTGGGGGGGATCTTTTCCCCTCTGCATGAGAAGTGGAGGCCCTTGCCCGGCAGACCTCCCAAGGCTGCTCCCCAGCATGCTGCGGCAGCAATGACTCTGCACGTTCATCTCACATTTCTTCAGACCAGCATACTATGGTCCAGTGGGTTGGGAGTATATTTTAAAGGCTAACAAGCCAAGGAGAAGCCTTGACTCTTTTTTTTTTCTTTTTTTTGTGAGAACATTTTTAATTCTGCTTTTAAATCAGGCAGATGCTTATTTCAGCAGAGAAGCTGTTACATTAAAAAAAAAAAGTCATCCTGTTAGATGCATGGAATAATTTTGTTCTGGCACCAGTAGCACTGGGAGATGGCATGACTGTACCTATAATAGGGGTTTTTCTATTTCTGGATCCCCCTAATGTTTCCCTTGGGTTCCAGAAAGGTGGGGTTTTTTTTCCTGTTCTTTTTTGCTGATTGCCACCCACCAGCCTTTGTAAATGGAACAAGATGCGTCCCACCGGGGCAGTCGCAGCCATCCAGGCTGGTTTCCCATGTGAAACTACTAAGTGCAGCTACTGAACCCAAGGACACATCTGAAAAGAAACCCAGGAATCAGCCTTGCCTCCGGCAGGGAGGGAGAAGGGTTTGGGTCAGCCCTTTGTGCTAGGACTTCCTCTCCAGGCAGCGTGAAATCACGCATGCCTGTGTGGAGCCCGCGGTTCCTCTGCGTGCCGCAGCACGCGTGTGCCCGGCGAAGGAGCTGGCACAGCACGGAGCCCGAAGAGCGAGCCCTGGGCAGGTGGCACTGGGTCTGCTCCCGGGGAATGGGATGCAGGCAGTGGTTAGGCAGTGCCCCGCTGGCAGGTCGGGGACACTGATGTCTGGTCACCAAGCCTGGAAGCTCTGTGTCTCGGGTGAGCAGCCCCGCTTTCACACTCCCAGCACTTTGCAGCCTGCCACCACCGACACAGTGGCCACGAAGTATTTAGAGGAAGCTGCGGTGAGGTTCCCTTCACCAGGGAGTCATTTTTGCTGGTTAAATACATCCCATCAGGAGGGAAATACCGCGAGGGTGAGGAGGAGAAGGGTAGGGACGGGAGCTGCAGGTTGCAGCGGTTTTCACACCCACCGAGGCGCTGGGCTGGAGGCACTCCGCAGCGCAGGCTGCAAGCAGGTGCTGCCTCCTCCTCCTCCCTCCCTGTGGGACTCCTCGCAGCTGCCTGGCTCTTCAACCACTCTGTTTCAGCAGGACAGAGATCCTCCCCGTCCCCATACTCGGCGGCGTGCGAAAGCCTCTGACCTGCTCCAGCACCTGCCCTGAAAGGCAAACCTTGAGGTCCAACACCGGCAGCTGTGAGCGGGGCCGGGGTGGGACGTAGTGGAGGGGTGGGATTCTTGAAAGTATCTGCTGTGCTTCTAAATCAAAGTGACGCTGACAACACAGAGCTCTAAATGCCTGTCTGGGTCTCTGCTCCTACAGTCATGTGATGACATCAGAATTTAAGCATTAATTAAGGAATGAGTGTGGGGAGGGAGGGAAGAGTCTCTAGCCCTTATGGCTGCAAAAGAAAGCTTGGAATCATGACCTGAGCGCATCTGACATCTGCTGTAATGTGCAGACGGCTCCCAGCAGAGGGGTAAGCAGCTGGGAGAGGAAGCCACTACATCAAATTCCCAATCAGGTCAGGCCTGCTTGTGCTTCTGCTTGCACTGAAAGAGCTTACCTGGAGACAGAGGAGCTTCCAGAAAAGCTATGCTATGGCAGAATTACACTAACGTGCCCTCCCTTGCTGTATGCAGCTCTCATGCAGCCTTGCAGGGCCAAATTTTACCCAAACGCAGACTCTGCTTGTGCACGGCCGTTGTCTAGGGGTGGCAAGAGACAGCTATGGCACTGTGTTCCTGCAGGCTGGATTGTGCTGATGGGGTACGGCACTCTTCAGCAGTGACACGGAAATTGTCTGCTCTGGGATTATGCCAGGAGGTGTTTTGCCTCCTGGACTTCCTTAGCCCAGATTGAAGGGACTCATTTTCCTTTATTGTGCCTGTATGGCATGCCACCCTTCAACACTTGCTGGCCCCAAAACCCATGCTGTGCTTTCTCCTGCCATCAGTGTCAGCAAGGGCAGGGAGCAGCTAGACATTTTAGAGCCCAGTTAAGGGGAAGCCTCTGGATGCTCTCCATCTCCCAGGGATCCACCTTTGGCAAAGTTCATTGAAGAAGAACACCATTTGGTCACTATGCTCTCAGCCAGCACAACAGGGACTGGAGGCTGAAATATGCCCAATATTGCATCAGCCTCTCATTCCCATGAGTGAGTATCACGAAAAGCCAGTGGAAGAGCTGTTCTCATGTAAGCTATAGCTGGGACCTGTGTCTGGACACTGACTGACTTAGTGATAGCTCTCACAAGCGTCCTGACACTGACGCCCCTGTTGATGTGGCTAGAGATCTTGTCGTTTCTGCAATAAAAGTGCCCCTTTGCAAGATGCAGACAAACGTTTTGTGGACTGGTACTGACTGGCAGGTCTCCTGGAGCACAGACTTGGTTTAAGCACTGATTTTGGTAGCTGAGGGTCACAGTGCACTCCAGGGATTCAGCTTGGGTAAGGGTGCAAACACTGAGCAGTGAGGGATGCTGCCTCCCCACAGCTACCTGGAGGTGGAAGAAGGGATGAGGCAAAAATCCAGCATTGTATCTAGAGGGCAAAGGTGTTTTAATTGTCCACACATCCCTGCCCAATCTCATTTTGCTTTTCCTCCCCTTTCTTTGGTTCTTCCCCTCTCAGTAATGGAAAACCTGCCTATTGAGTATTTATTAAATATTTCAGTATTAGCTTCCAGCTCTTGTGCAAAAACCCAGAAAGAACATTACTTTTTACTCCCCTCCAAATGTCTGGGGCTCTCCCTGGGGAGTGCAGGCGCACAGCCTGGGTAAGGCTAATCAGAGAGCTTGGTACCCAGGGAAAGCTGCGTGTTGCATGGTTAAGAGCAAGCAGGAGAGACGGGAATAAGAAAAGAAGGTTGTTAGGTTCGTCTCTGGTTAAAGCTAAATGAACAGTCCCCACCAGACTAATATGTTCTCCTTGCATTTTGTCTTCCTTCCCCCTGTTTTCCTCTCCTTAGCCCCCGTTCATGCGCAGACTGTGAAAGTCTCAGATTCCCCCTCTCACTCGTAAAGGACTCCTGACTGTTTCTTGGGAGTATTTGATATTTGAAATCTGTGCCATACCGATTCAGCAGGCGAGTGTTGCCGAGTCACGTGATGAACTGCATCTCAAGACTACTTCATGTCTGTTCAAAGCCCACACTTCGAGAGTCCTGTGATTATGTAAGAGTCTCAACTCAATTTTTAAAGTAAGTTTACGGCCCTCGTAATTGCAGAGGAAAACTTGATAATACTCCTACGTACTCAGAAAGCAGAAGGCAAAAAAGAAAAAAAAAATCTGAAGTTTATCAGATTTAAAAAGTCTCATGAATTTTAAAACCAATCTCTTAATTCTTTTTTGGAGACTGACTCATGATTTTCAAACAGTTAGCAATATGGCTGTAGGGATTGTAAGGCTGGTTCGTTATCTTATTAGATAACTTACATAAAATATCCGAACCCGTGGAGACTCAGAGATTGAGTATTGCACTTCAGTACACAGCTGGAGAGAACAGTGTCTTTTCTTCTGTATAGATGCTGGATCTCCTCTTAATCCAGGTCTCTAGTCACTACTGCAGCATAAATATTTCCCAAAATTATATTAGTGCTAATCATATGAATGAGAATAGCCATAATATTGATCTTCATAATACTTCGGTTATTAAATTTGAGTTTGAAGGTAGTTTTGTGGGGCAATTCATAACAGTAAATCTCGTCAGCATGCATAAGCAGGGAAAGCAAGCCACAGAGCAATAGCACTGCAAACCCAGAGAGAAATATATTCTAGAGTCTTCCATCCTACCACAAGATTGCACACCGAACACACACATCTTAATAAGTTAGCAATGCCAGAACTGACATTTTGCTGATTGTTTGATAATCTCAGATGAGCTTAATTGATCTGAAAGGGGAAGAATCGGATGCTGAAACAACTTGTTCCAATGTTTCTGTGAGGTATATGCACCGCCCAGGGGCACTTTATTCCTGGAATACTTACACACACACAAAGATAGGGGTGCTGGTGTGGTAAGACGAAGGGGGATTGCCTCCATTACCATTAAGCGGTGGGTTTGCCTTCCACATACGTATTTACTCAGGCTGTCCACGTTCAGTTTAAGCTTCATGTGTACTGCAGAGGTAGGGAGGTAGCAGAGCCTACCATGCTTGTAGCTGTTCACAGAGCCTCACACATGCCTCTGTGCAGACAAGAGCATTGATGTTTGAGGTGCGTGCAGATATTAGGGTGGCTGAAGTATCTTGGGTGGCCTGTGGTAGATTAAAGGAAATCTGAGAATACTTTCCTGTGAAATGGCTCTCTAACAGGGGACAGAAAAAGTCCTATCGGCTCTTCTCGCATATAACAAAGGAGAAACTCAGAGTGTGGAAGAGACTGAATGCTACTATATAATAAGCTTACAGCATAATTGCAAACTGTGTTTGGACTTAATTTTCTTCTGCAGAAGAGTCATAAAAATAAGTTTATTGTTTTCACTCCTGGGGACTGAGATATTTGCATCATGTCTTTTAAAAAAGACAGTGCTTTATCTCTGCACTTGAACACGCCAGCTCCACTGGTGACTGTCTACCGTACGACTGTGGATGAGCATCCGAAGGTGAAGACTTCAGATGCACAGCTGCTGTCTGCCAGCTGGAATAGAAACAGCTCGGCTCTCTGTCAGAGTCTTGCAAGAGTTGGTACCACTCGGGTGGGATTTTCACCCATAGTGGTGGGCATTGTGCACCAAAGGGGGAGCAGATCTGGGGTAGTTCCACAAGGATGGTGGAAGGCAATTGACAAGATCGCAAAGTCTTTGCATTTTAGGTGTAATGAAATTGTCTCCGTAAGGTAGAAAAATATTTTCTTCAAGGTAAGATTTTGTCAAAATGCTTTATTTTGTTAGTAGTATAGTGTTTCAGACTGATCAATTGGATTCAACACATTTTGAAGTCCTGGCCTCTCTGGTCACTAGTGACTATGGCAAAAGAGAAAGTTAAGAAATGAGCTATTTTGACAATATTTTGTCTAGTGACAACATTACAAGCCGTTCCAGATTCTTCCAGCATGGAACAAAGCCAGATTCTGCAGCCCTGAAAGTAGCTACAAAAAGGAATAATCTCCTGGATGGCTCCAGCTGCAACTGAAGTCGGAGCTTTCCCAAATGTGAGCGATTTAAGCTTTGTCTGGAGACACAAAACTGAAGCCCTTACCAATTACAGATGAGTTATCATTAGGTGCCACAGGGACAGTGCAAAGGGACTGAGTCGTAAAGGATTAGCCACTACACACAGAAATATTGAGCAGCCCACTACTACCTCCTATTGTACTCATGCCAGTGGAAATCCTTCTTAGAATGGCATATTTTATTCAATTTTTAAGAGCTCTCAATTTTTCATTTAGGAAAGGAAGTTGGAGCAGCGTCCAATCTGTAATCAATCAGTGCGCCTTTGCAGAAAAGCTCTGAGGAAGCGCTCCCGCTCTTTGGTCCTTTATCTTCTCTGTGAACTCACAGAAATTATATTTCTGAATGGGATTAACAGTGAGGGGGAACTACATCCAGGGCAATCCTCAACTAAACCTTACAGACCACTGTCCTGTAGTCCCTAGCCCTACTGAAACTATCCCCAACCACAACACTTCTGCCTCCAGTCAGAAGAAGCAGGTGATGTTTCAGATAAGCTTCACCCAGACTTAAAAAAGGTATTTAAGCACTTCGTGTGGGTATTTAACTGCCTAAATGCCAAATTCCTGCAGATTTTAGTGCGCATTACAAAATCAGGAGCTTTTGAAGAGGATCTGTCATAACCTTAAATGAGGCTGTCCATAACATAAGCCATGAATTTATTATCCCTGGTAATAAATCACTAGAAATACACAATGATAAAATGAGAAAAAACAGACACGGCTCATTCAGGGATCTCAAAGCTCTTTGCAGCCATTACTTAGAGTTCCTTATGATAGCTGAGGAAAAGGCTGGGTTTTTGTTTGTTTGTCTCGAATGAATAAATTAATCATTAGTAAAATATTATGCAGTTCATCAAATATATTATTCACTAGCTATTTGTCAAAATAACGGCTCAGTCATATATTATCAGAACTAAACATTTATAATGTGTGTATATCTAGTCATCAGATGATTTATTCAGGCTTTTGTGGAATGAGTTAGTTATTGACCAGTTTAAATCACTGCTCCCTTAGGAGGCAGAGACATATTAGACTGTGAGCTCTTGATGAACTTGGACCATCTTTTTTGCTGCGTTGTTATTCAGCACCTGGCACCACAAGCAGAGTCTGGGTTTCCTTTTGGAACTACCTCAATAAAAATAGTTATAATTCTGTTTCAAGATTAAACTATGATGTGAGTTCTCCATGTTCTTGTACGACCAGTGCTGAACCCAACATCAAGATTCTCATACTTTCTTAGATATCTCAACTGTGCAGTGTCTCTTCACCTCCCAGTTGCAGGAAAAGAGGGTTTAGGAACCCCAGTTCACTGCTCCGCGTGATAGATCGCACAATTTTTGTACCACTGGAAAAGAACAGAGGAGCCCTTTACCAGGTCCCTCCCAGCTCCCTCTTCTGTGCCAGCAAGCTGGCCTCCTTCCAGAAGTGCCTCAGCAGAGCGAAGCTACGTGACTGACACTCACTCACGCCCCTTGTCATTCGTGACCAGCATCCCAGAAGGCTGCAGCTTCTTCCATGCCTTTATTGGTGTCAAACATCACAGCCTCTCCCCTGGGTTTTATTAGTGAAGCTGATGCCAAATCACCCAGCTTCCTCCTACTCGATAAAAAATGTTTATAACCCAGTAAATTCTAACATATCAGCAGCTTGTTATGGAGGGAAAAGGTCACTGGGAAAGAAAGAAAAAAGAAAAAAAAGGCTGCCCTTCCATCGGAAATTCTGGCTGGGTATGTATGAAAGAGTCAGCGTCAGGAAAATATCTTTTGATATGATAAAGTCTCATAATAGAAAATGTTGCTGCAATACAGGCCTCGTTTCTTCAGATAAATATTTAATATAGATCACTAAAGATTAATCGAGTACAGAAAAGAGTCTCTCCTATGGTTGGTGTAACGAAAACATCTTCTCGTTAATTTATTATGGAGCCTGAAATGAGAAAAATCCTATAGAGAGAAATGCAGGGTACGGTTTCCATAGAGAAGCAGCGCACCACACCAGAATTTATTTAGTGTGTGGGCAGAGGCCTTCCCAGAACCAGCTGCAGCATGGCGTTTGCATGATAAAAAATCCCAATGTAGGAAGAAGCCTCACAGACTCATCGTGCTCTGTGGATCTGACTCCTGCAGATCCCAGCATTTCCAGAAATGGTCAGACCATAGGAACCAGGGGCTCTCAAGAGCATGGACCACCCTGGATGAAGACTGTATGATGGCACCCATAACATCCCAAGCTGCTCCGTCAGGAAAGGGCATTCAGTCTATTTGGAGTAAGGTGATGCTGTGAGCTCACTGTGAGGAGACGAGCCCCCAGTCTGATTCTGAGGGCTGCTTACATTAGCCAGAAGTCCCCATAAGCCTCTCCTTGACAAGGTTCTCCAAGGTACCGTGACCATTTCACACTGTGCTCCAGGCTGTATTGAGCAGCAAAGCATCCAGGGTGCTGGTGTGAGATTTCCACCACCCAAGATGCTGGAATGTGTTTAGCCAGCTCCATTGTGATGGGTAAATGACAGGACCCCTTTACTTTCTACAACATCATCCACAGAAACCATCTCCCCAAACATTCTGCAGCATTAAACAGGACCGTTACAGAGAATAAATCATAAATAGCAGCAGAGACAGTATGAGGGAGAAAATATGAGAGTCACAGGCATAGGAGGAGAGAAAAAAAGAGATAATTTCAGCTGAGACTGAAATGGAACAGAGCTGAGGAGATGCAGCGGTGCGTGAGGGTTGCTCCAGATGGCCAGCGCCGCTGATGTGAAGCCTCTTGCACCACCAACACCCGCAATGTGTGAACGAGGGGGGACTGCTTGCTCTTAGACAAGCAGCGGAAGTTAGCAGGAGAATCTGGCAGATCTGTCTGTCCTCAGGAATGGGTGAAATCAAGGAGACCCCTCCAGAAATGCATGCTTTAGAGACCAGAATCTATTCTGGTGAGAGGGAGGCCATAACTTTTTTCCACCTCTCCAACAAGCCATGTCTAGTTGTTCCTCTAGAGATGATACTTTGCTTTTCTACTTGATCGTTTCCTGTTTTGGGAATGTTTGTCTCAAGCAGTTGACAAAACACTAGCCCACATGTTTAGCTCTCCCCAGGAGAGAGGCCAAGGGAAGGAAGGTTGAATGCCACCAGCCAGATGCTAGTAATACTGCTCTGTGCATTGCTGGGAGGCATTCAGGAAATGTAGCTAGGAGGAAGATGGGAAAAGCATGGTTAGAAAAGGGTTGGCTGTATTTTTGTAGCATACCCAACACAGGGTGTCTCTTCTGCTGCCATGTCTAGCTGATCTCGCAGGGCACCATTTTTTTGGCTCACGTGGAAGATGGTGGAAGGAAAGAGAGGCTTTAGCATCTCGTATCACAACCCAAGGAACATGGGTCTGATAGGACCCTCCAGGGTCAGTGTCCCACCTCCCACTCTGCCAGGCACAGCATTTGCCGTTTGAAGAATTACAGTCCTCTAGGACAGTACGGGTGGTCTCTTTGCAGACCGCATCTCCCAGGCCTTGGCTGCTCCCAGAACTCAGGTAACAACTGAAAACCTAAATTATAATTCTCTCTAGTTCTACCACAGGCTGTTGGACTCGATACAGGTGTGACTGGATGGCAGGCTCTAGCCTGGGGCTATCTGGGGGAAAGATGAACAGATTTTTAATAGCAGCAGGGACGGTTGCAGTCATCTGATGTAAAACTAATCTGTGTTTAGAACATCTCTTTGTGGCGTGTGGCACAGATCTGGTCAGGAGAACTGCAACAGATGAAATGACCCCTGGGATAACCCGGGGCTGATCAAGGGGCTCCTGTTTTCCTCTCTGCAAGCACTGCGACTGCACTGTAGCTTGGCCCCTGTCACCTTGGCGGGGGCTTTCATCAGCCATGCCCCTCCGACTCTGTCATGCCTCATACTCCCACTGCAGTGAGCCACAGATATAATCTATGGAACACAAACATGATTTTATAATAAGTTTTCTATGCAGCCAGGATAAAACGCCAAACAGAATCAGAAAACAATCAGTCAGTGAAACTCGGCACTGCTGATGAGCGCGCTGCTTGTAACGGTTCAGTGCTCAGGAAGATTGAGGCTTTAAATACGGCCACTACCTGCCCTTCCGAACACGGCGAGACGTGGGGCAAGCGGGGATGGGCAGGCAGGAGAATGAGGCTCAGAGACGTGACAACACCCAGTGTATCTCCTGTTGGGAGGAAGTTAAAACAGGAGCAATATTAGAGCTGCAAAAAGACACCGTAGTGTGAAGTCACTGTGTCTTATACCCGGAGATCAGCAAATTCTCCAGCAGTCGGGCTTTGCCAGTAACAGTACGAGGAGCAGGGACAGACAGGTCTGCTGCAGAGACAATGTTTGAGCGAGATAAACATGCACTTAGTGTGGAGGCCTCTGGGTGATGCTCTTGCACAGGGCCGTATCATTGCTTCCTCCCACTGTAGGCAGTTGTAGGATGCTTCTCTCCCCCCCATCAGCCTTGCAACAGCCCCTGCCCTGAACAAGTCTAAGTTTACATCAGGTTCTATGAATAATGAGAAGAATATGGTCTGTAGGACCCTAAATCTCTTCTGCTCAGCACAATGCAACAGCTGGGGGAGAGAAAAAAAGAAAGGAGGACTGGGAAGCGTGAAGAGGGAAAGCAACTCTACCAAAGAGCAGAAGAGAGAAAACGGAGTGCCTCGGCGTGGAGGGGAGGGCTAAAAAAGCATCCTGCTGGCCTGACCGGCAGCTCAGCTAGTCTGGCAGTTTACCCTAGTCCAGGAGAGGGTATGACTGTACCCCAGGGGATAACTATACTTTGACCTGCCTGCCTTGTTCTTGACTCTTGCTCAGGCACTGGGAGTTGTGAGGTTTCCAGGCAGTAGCAGGAGACGCTGGGACCAGCTTTCTACTGGACTGCACAGTTATGTTTAAAATGTTTTTTCCCTCCCGTGTTTGTAAGAGTTGGGGGATTCATACTAGCTTTTTTCGTGTCTTCTTTAAGTACTCCAGGCTTGAATCATATTATTGTATAACTCACAACTTCCATTTAAAAAATAAGAATAGGCTGTCGTTTAGGATTGCAAAGAAAAGCCAGAAAATATGAGTCTTTAAATCTCAGAACCCAGAAGGCAAATAAAAAGCATTGCAGATATTGTTGTTTTGTTCAGTAGATAAATATATACATATGCATGTGCTTCAAAATTCTGGGGTCCAGTTCATCATTTCTGAGCAGAGGCTCAGATGTGCAATAGCGCAAAATCCCTTATTCAGCCATATGTGTGGGTTTAGCTAGCAGAGGAGCTGGTGCTTTTACTTTGCCCAGTCCTCACCCTCTGAAACAGGCATGAGGGGAAGTCTTCTCCGTAGCTTTTCTGCGGCATCTGATCCCCCCAGACGAAGTTTCTAGTACCTTGCCTCAGAGAGATCCTGACTTTAACTTAGCACAGACAAAAAAGCCTATCATGAAAGCAAGCAGCGCAGGCAAAAGGAGAAGAGCCAACCCCATCGAAGCTCCCACACAGACTCAGCAAAGAATTCCCGAGCCACAATAAAAGCACAAAGGAAATACCTGCCAAGCCAAAATGAAAATCTGAGACATGGGAGCCTTTACTAAAGAACAATCCCCTTCACCCTCTACTTCACTCCCTACTAAACTTAAAAAACCCCGAACCTTCCCCTCCAAAAAAACCTAAAACAACACCCCCCCCTTGTAAAAAAAAATAAATTAAAAAACCCCACAAAAAAAACCCACCAACACTCTCCACACAGGTGAGTTCTCTTTTTCCCTAAGTAGACCTTGAATGCTGAGGCTATAAATTTCTGCAACTGGCCTTACCCTGACCTCCAGGAGAGAGCCCTGTGTTCAGGGAAGGGCACTGTGCCTTTTGTTTATCTGTAGGGCTCAGCTCCAGCCCTCTGTCCCAAGCCCTGAATTTTGATGCTTATAGCCCAGAGACCTGCTGGGCTTTGAGACTGCCTGTGCTAAAGTTGGGGAGTTTTTGCTCTTAACTTCTCCAGGACCTGAATTTCACGTCTGGACCTTAGCATGTGAGTGGATTTCGCTTTCTAGCTGAATGAAGTGATTCAAGAGGACGGATGCTGTGTGGCTCTGTGTGCGTTGTGGGGCAGTTAGCAGCTTGCACGTACTGCCCTTGCACTGAATTCCACCGCGCTGCAGATTGTATGCCCACAGCATGTGTATAACAACCCCTCTTAGCTATTCTAGGTGTGTTTGGAGTGCAGTGAGGTAAGGAAGCATTCTGGTGGTCCTTTTTACACTGAAACAGTCTCCTGTATCATCTGGCTGTGATATATTAATAAAACTGCAGGAGTTCAGACAGGCATAACCTGAAGTGGTACCGACTAGCATTGCTGGAGACCTTAGAGGTATTCAACCTTCTCTTCCAGACTGGCACATTCTTTCTGGTTTAAACACGACAGAGTTGGCAATCAAGATAACCTTCCTGAAGGAAGTGGTTTGCATTTCATTAGATTGATTTCACAGCCTTTGGGGTTCTGTTACTTTGTAGATGAGAAATGCCACGAGTGTGCATTTGATCCCTCTCTCTCTTGCTATAGAACAGGTCCAGCACTTTCCTTGTGGTATGACTCCAGCTCATTCTGCTTCAAGTTTTGAAGCACATTGCTCTTGAGTCCTCCCCGAAGGGCTGGGATTCAGGGATTTACAAGCAGTGGTGATTTTAAAAGACATGTACTTCTGGCCCTGCTTCTCCATGCCCGATGTAGGGTTGTGTTTGTACGTTGCCACTGCTACCCTTGGCATTATGGAGTATGATGTGGGAAGCAGTGCACCGTGCCGAACTGAGCCCTGAGCATGCACCAAGGACCTGGAGCAGGAGGGTTTATTGGCACAGGCAAAGTGGACAGCTGTCTGGGGAAGCAAGTATGGCCATGACCCCTCCATTATCTGCAAGCGTTAGATGAATGATTGGACTCGAGCTTAAGGGTCTTTTCCAACCTAAATGATTCTATCTACCTTAGTTCTTGCTGGGGAAATGCTTTGTCTTGGCTCCAGATCTGGGTTAGTGTTGTTCATGTCTGTGCTGTATGCTAGATCTTTTCCTGGAAAAATTGTTCATCTCTTGGTGCCTTAGCTTCTCTGTCTACAGTGACACATTTATTTAAAAGTGCTTTGAGATCCATGCATCAAAGTCACGAATAACATCTAAAGGAAACATGACTCATGATTGGGAAATTGCTAAGCACGTGCCTGAATAACCAAGCACTTCAAAGCTTCACAAACAGGTCCCAGAAAACAAAAGCATCTGCATTCACTAGTTTCTGTTCCCTGGATAGGACAAGACAAAAATAAAGCTTTTCCTTTATGAAATGTTGCATGAAAAGCATGGTTGTCTTTTTATTGCAGGCCACTTTGCGGCATGCAAAAAGATTGCCTTTCTTGAAGAGTTTGTGATTTTTTTTTTTATTTTATTGTAGTCTTTTTATTTCCTCCATCAAAACATGTCTGAGTTTGAAATGGCATGACTAGGAATGAAAATTAAATACATCAAAACTGATTTTTGTTGAAATGAGATTTTGGAGCAACCAGGGAGTGTTCAAGGCTTTCTCACTGCAGGTGTTCAGTTTTTTTGCTAAAGAGGGATGCAGTCTGAGGAAATGGGTCACCTTTTTTCTAGAGAAAATTTCTTAAATTTTACTGTAATTTTGAAATGCCACAGGCTTTTTGGGACAGTTTTTTTTAATATTGAACAAAGCACAAATGTCTCTGATTATGGATGGCTTGAATTTTGCTGCAGCTATACTCTGCAGCCTAATTTTTTTAGCCCTTCACCTCTCACCTTATACCTTTTGCTAGGAATTTCGGGCCCAGATACCATCTGAATCCTGTGCTGAGAGGAGACAGTCTCTGCATATGACCACCGTGTGTATCTCTGCTGTTAGATATCACTATCAAAATAGCAATCCTTGGCTAGTGGCCTGAATGTAACAGCACAGCTTGAAAACCACAGGGATGTTGAGGTGCGGCTCTTAGGGTGAAGGCACAGAAATGGGTGTCCCCAGGACCTGTGAGGAGGAACCACTGTTTTCTCTTTAAACCACCTTGGAGCAAATAATTTCACAATAATATAGGAATCAAGTAGCAAGAACGAGTGTGGGAGGGGAGGATGGTTTTACTTTACAACAACAGAACAGATTTTACTCGCTTGCACTCATACCTCCTCCATGTACTGAAATGCTTTCTGCAACATCCCTTGCAATGGCATGGGTAGTGAAGGATGCCAGTCCTCATCACATCTCCTGGGTTGTTCTGAAGCTGCTGACCTTGTGTTGGATCTGGGCACGCCTTTTGGAGCAGACAGCGATTGGTCCCTCTGTCCTCTCGCATCTCTGCAAGTCATGATTTCCCTGCCTATTCTCTATATGCAGCCTGGAGCACGCTCTTTTATCTGGAGGATATTCCCTGGGAGGGAAGGGTATCGACCCCCTTCACTTTGCTTAACCTGGACAAAAGCCCTCAACTGGCCTACAGCAGGAGATCCCTGATGGGAACAGGTGGCCTTGCCAACTGGCTGCCTTAGCATCCAAGCCACCCACCAGCACCAGCCTTATGTGATCGCCAGTGTCTCCATCAGCTGAGAATGACTCAGGGACGAGGGGGTGGGTGAGAGGGGACAGCTTTCCCATCACTACCTGCTCTTTCTGAGCCCACAAGCATGGTAGCTCTGTCCGGCTATCTCTGCCAGGACTGCCCTGAGGGCACAGCCGGGTGTAGGCGGTAGGACAGGCTTTGCATTTAAAGATCACTTTTTTTTTTTCCTCCTGACAAGGTGAATTTGAGCCTTCGCCAAGTGAGTAGCACAACTGACCAGAGGAGGGTGATGGCTCCATTTTCTAACAACAGTTCAAGTTTTGAAACATGGCTGCATGCTGTGCTGGAGGAAAATTTTGTGCTTTTTGAGGAAAAAGGGCAATCAAGGCCAAATTTGTGGTACTTGCTTTCCCAGTATAGACAAATGCTGTGCTGAAGTTCCTAGTAGTGCAGCAGCCAGGTACCCTAGCCTGTAGCATGAAAATTAAGGTTCAAGTCCCACAGTTTTTTTTCATCTGAGTTAACTGTGAATCATGATAAGTAAAGAGCAAAGCTTGGGGCTGCGGTGTCTCAGGCTGAGGTTATCAGCTTGCTACAGCTAAAATTAGGAAAAAAACCCCTGTAGTCCACACAGCTATATCTTCAGGAAATGAAGCAAGTGCATTTTAATGAAATTACTTGTTCCAAACTATATTCTTGTTACAGCCTTTCATTCATGCTCATATGAACACTGGTAGGCAATCGTGACCTGGTGTAGATGGTGAATTTTGGGACAGGGCAAGCCTAGCTCGCTGAGGGACCCCAGGGAGTAAAGAGTGCTCACCATGACTTAATGTGGGTCAGTCTTCCCCTGGGTGAATTGTTGTCTGGTCTATAAATTAAAATCTGTCTACCCATCTTCCATTTCAATTTTGCTTCAAAAGTAACAGATTTATATCCTTTCATGTACTGTTTAGCCATGAGGAGGGACTTCATGAAGAGTTTAATCCTCTAACCTACTAGAGTCCAAACAAATACTTCAGTGTGAAAAGATCCTGTCTTTGGTGATTGTTTTCTTTCAGTTGCTACAGCACAAGACTGAACAATTTGAGGCCTTTTTCTGTCTTTGCCCCATGCTCCTACACAGCCTTAGTTAATTGTCTCACCATTCTGTGTCTTAGCTTCCCTTCCAACCTGTTGTTGGCTAAGTCCAATTGGCTGATGTATGCTATCGGCTCCCTGGACAAGGATCATGTGTTGAGCTAAGAAGTGTACAAGAAGGGAACTGGAAGAAGTTCGGAGAAGAGAACCTAAAACAGTACCAATTATCCCAGGTTTCCTCAAGACTATATAAAGTTCCTTCAATGACTCAGATGTTTCCATCTGTTGCTTCAAAAGTACTGTTCTTTGAAAGCGTCTCCTTGACAGCCTCTTGACTTCCCAGGATCTGCTTGATCCTGAATTCTGGGTCAAACTCATAGCAACGTAAATCCAAGAGAGCATGCTAAGAAAATAATAGCAGTGTTGTAAGCATAACTGTAGAACTCAAAATGCCTGTTTCATAGATGAGTTTCTCTAGGCTACCTCAGGTATTTTAGTGGAGAATTGTTCTGGCTGCATTCCTTGTGATTTTTATCATAATTCACAGTGAAGGAATGGGTGTGTCTAGATAGTCCATTCCAGTGCTTGGAGCGCAGGACCCTGCAGCCTGTTAGAATAGTTTCTTCAGTAGCTTAATAAACCATGTCTGGTTTCGGTAACCTTTTAGGAAGAAAACAGCAACAGAACAGAACATTTCCTATTGTTGATAATGTTTGTTTAGCTGGAGTGGTGCTAACAATGCTGGGAGCTCTGCTAGAGATGTCATTCCGGCTTCTAGCAGCTAGTATCAACCACTATGTAACTGGTAGTGGCTTAGAAGTGCCGTCAGCCCAATGCTGAAAACAGCTGAAATGGTGTTAACGGTAATGGGAACTACTTAGAAGCAAGTCTGCAGGGTGGACAAGGCTTAAGTAGGCTGCTGTTAGAAAGGGCATCTCTAGTGCTTCTTGCAAACTTCATGTCATTCTGCATCTATTATTTGCCTCCCTCTCATTCTGCGAAAAACCCTCCAAGTTTTCAACCCTGAAACAATTTAATATTTTTAAGAAAAATGTCAGGGAGATGAAAACAAAACACTGTAACAGGAAAATCCAACATGCTGAAATGATTGCCCAGAAAAGGGGAAATAGTTGAGGCTTCAGACATCTCCGCCAACACCGAGCACATGGCCAAAGTATAGACCAATGAAAAAACAGCAGAAGATTCTTCCACTGTCCTGTGGAGATCGGGGAAGAAGTAGTTCAACAGCGCTGTTTTATTTTTGCCATATGATTCTGTTGAACGATGTAAACACTGATGGTCTTCTCCTTGGGTTCAGTCCTGTCCAGGTAAATGCCCCATAGGAATAAAACTGCTGCAGACAGTGCAGCATTTATCAATAGATCAATATTCAATTTATTTATCTTATTCACCTGTCAGCTGTCATATGTCAGCCTGTCTGCTTGCCTGGTTGTTATGCAAAATGCTGTCAGACTTTCAGCTTAAATGACTTCTTTTTCATACTTCTCCAGAATTAGATTTTTTTTTTTTTATCTTTTTTTTCTTACAGCAGAGCTTCATCTTCTGTCTAATTTGGAACTAGTTTGAATCTATGTACTGGAGTTTTCTTAAATAGATTAGGGGGATGAATGCCAAACCCTCACAGGAAACCAATTCTTGTAGATCCTTTGAAAAGCTTAGCTTTGAAGACCGACTTCTTTGTGCTGGCCTAGATAGAGAGGAGGCCAAGGGACCTTCTAAAGGCACATCGCCCTGCTGTCCCTCTTCAGCCAGGATGGGGTTGATTCCCCTGGGAAGCCCGGCGGGGACATGGCCGGGCCAGCTGACCTGAACTGCCCCAGCACGGGGGGTTTGCTGCCAGTGACATCACGCTGGGGTCTGAGGCGGGTCTGCCCGGGGGGAGCAGAATTGCAGCTGGGAGTGCGCAGGGCACTGGGCGGTGAGAGTTGCTCCGGGTATTCGCTTGGTCTTGTAGATTCTTCTTGTCAGTGTTGTTGCTGTTGCTGTCCGCTCCCTGTGCCAGTCTGTCACACTGCCCTTAGCCCACCCCGCGGGTTTGGCCTTTTTCTCCCCATTCTGTCCCCAGCCCAGTGGGGGAAGGGGTGGGGGTCCCTTGGGCCAAGCCCCCACAGCAGCTCAGCCTGGGGCCGTCCGGCGTTGGGAGGGCACGGGCTGGAACTGAAATGTCCCCGAGCCCACCGCAATCACGGCTATCCGGTCCAGACTCGCATGAAGCCGGGTCTGGCAGTAAAAGCCACACGTCATGGTGCTGTGGTTGTGCTCGTCTTCTGCCCTCATGGCGCTGTTCGCAGAGCCGAGGGCTCACAGCAGCCTGGAGGAGCTGTGGCCTTGAAGACTGGAGATGACTATTGCTTTGTGAAGCCCAGGGCTAGGACAGTTAGGCTGAGAAAGGAAAGACAAAACAAAACCCCCAAACCAACAGCTCTATTGTAGGAGCGTCTTGGAGGATTCTGAAGGACTTCAGGCTAAGTTCCTGATGCTAACACAAAAGTTGTTTTTCACCTGGACAAGGACTAGAATCTGTCTGCTTTGGTTCACACTCATTCTAACAGCTAACAATGCTTGTCTGCAACGTACATAAGGGCATCCAAAAATGTCTGTTTGAATGACTGTGAGGTGCTTGGATGAAAACAAGGGGCAGAGACATGTCTAGGCAGATGCCATTGTATGTACACCAAAATCCAAGAGAGCAAGAAGACTCTACGAGCTGTCTGTCAGTAGGATCCTCAGTCAGAGACATCAGAGAGTCAATGTGTGCAATATGCCAGGCAGAGGACATTAAGTAGCATTTGTATCTTGCTGTTACTGAAGAGGGTGTTGCCTTTGGAAAGGCTCTGTCTGCTCCTCACTGAGGGGAGTAGTTGATGGCTTTTGAGCTATGATCTATACAAAAGATAAAGAACTGAACAGAAAGGAGCTGGTGCTTTCTTGCCCGCTTCCCAGGGAGTGGTGGGGCTGGTTCTGTTTGCTGAGCATGGGCATCAGTGGGATGCACGGACTGCCATGCATGCTCTGAAGGCAATATATCCAGCAGTGGGAAGTGTTGGACTGTTCTAGTTAGCATGACAATTGCAGGCTTTGTTTGGTGTCTTCCTACTCTGCTTTTTTCCTTTTTGCTATTTTAAACAGACTCTATCACAATCTTTGTTTAATGCATTAAATTTCTTTCAGGTTTCAAGCACCAGCCCTGAGGTCTGCATTGAACTTGTTTCTTCACTTATGTCCTTTGGTTGTCGTGGCCATTTGAAGATGGAGAATTTAATTTGCTCCGACGGCCTCTCTCTTTCAGAGTTCTCTCCCTGTGTAGAGATGCTCATACCCTTGGATTCTCCTAGCCTCTTTGCTGGTGCAGTGAGGGGTCTGGGTGATATACCTATTCCAGCCTTTTGACTTTTCTTCCCACTTTTTTCTGCTTCCCTGGAGGGGTCATAGTGCTAATGAGCACTGAGACATCTGTAGTGGCTCCCTCTGTCTCTGACATGCATGGCCTCGATGGCAAGCTCATTAATGCAAACTCTGAAGGGGCAAGTATTTTCCCAGATATAACCATATAAAAATAAAATGTGCCCCCTTACAGTGGCAGGGAGGAAGGCCTGAAATATGCATATCTGCCTCCCTGAGGCAGTACTTCATCCCTCTATTTCCCCTCAGCTCCCTTCCCCTTTTAAGCATTAGCACTTCGTACCCCTTCCAGCCATTAGAGAAGTAGGCTCTTCAGGGCTTTCACCAGGCATTAGAGAATAGACTCCCCTCCGCTGACCTGGCAGGCATTTTCCTGGGTACATTCCACATTAGCATGGGCTGTCTACACTGGCGAGACATTAGGGCATAAACAAGTGCCTCTCCCCCACTACTCAGACGTTAGGTCATAGTTTCTCCTTATCCCGTCTCTGCATCAGGGATACAGACTCTTCCTCTTCCTTGCTAAGAGGTTTATCGTCTTTCCGAAGCCCTTGAAAGCTTCCCCGCAGGCAGAAGTTCAGGTCCTTGCTAGGGATTTCCTCTGAGGGTGAGAAGACTCTGTACTAAGCCTAACTGTATCATGGGGTGCCGTCATAATGCTGGCCAAGTCTTTGCAACTTCTTCACCTGGAAAATGAGCAAGCAACAGTCTAGTATTTCTTTGATAAAGTGCCTTGAGACCTGTAGAGGCCTCACCTGTGCTTTCCAGGCAGTGGCATTGAGACTGGTGTCACTGGTGGTTCTGAGAAGCCATGATCAGTGAAATGGCCTCCAAGAATGATTTCTTGGAGGAAAGATTTCAGTGCCCTTTTGTACACAGCACCCATTAATCCAGCACCTTGGTATATCCTCCAAAGATTCATAAGTTCGAGGATTGAGTGGTGGCAAACAGACAAGCATATGCTTACCTAGCCCAGTGCAATGGATTCAGTTTTGGCCAATAGCAGTTGTTTCTGCAGAAAAGGCAATCAAGTCTAGCATTGAAAGCTAATAGTAAACCTATTCTTGGAGGCGTTTTTTCAGACTTCAGGAGTTAAGGTTGGATCATTCCCTGAAGACAGAGCTATACTGTTCCCTGCAAATATCTTTTTTTTTAATCAGCTCAGTAATTCTAAGTGATTTCACTAGCCATATGCATTAATGTTGTCTATTTTCCAAAATTATACCATGATTTTGGCCTCGAGTGTATCTTACAGCACAGGTTTCTATAGGTTGCATGGAACATTGCTAGTATTTAAAGGATTGCTTTCAATGTAAAATATTCTGGAACTGCAGAAGCCAAGTTTAAAATGTATTTGTGGTCATTAATGAGGAAGCTTAATACCATATCATTTGCTTGACCAATCCCAACCAATCAATAGCACACAAAGAGAATACAGCCAAATACTATGCAAAACCTTAAAAAAAGCTTGAAAACTGTCACTAAGTAAATTCAGATAATGCATAAATTAGAGGGAATTGCAACTGGCTCATGGATATTCTATGAGCAGAAGATAAACATCTAAGTTAGCTGCATAAATTATTCATCGTAACGTGTTTGCTCAGCTTTTCTCATCAGCTATGAAAGCCACACATTCAGGCATTAGGACGATGCTACAGAACTGGGCTTTCACCTCAATGATATGCCCAAGGAGTAGGAGATACCGTGAAGGGATGGCATACATAAAAACTGAGTGGAAACAGTCATCTTCACTATGATGTTTTAGGTGTGGATTCTGCTAAGGGCTTGTCTGCTGCATGAACGATGACTGGAATCGTCCCTTGGCAGCAGGCAAGGTTGAAGATACGGCAATGATTTCTTTTAAACTCCTCCTTTTGCCTCCTGCCAGTGGTGTCATGAGGTGATGCTGGACCTGATGTAAAAAATGAACCCACTTTCCATTTGAACACACTGTTTACCAAATTTTCGTTATCCTTTCCTTCCTTCTCCCATCTTTATTGACCACTCCTTTCCAGTGCGTGGTCCTAATTGTGACCGTTTGCCCGGTCTGTCTCCACACGCTGAATGGAGGCTCTCCTAAGGCTTGGGTGTTGATAGGGCCCTACTTGAACAGTTGCACGTTTCAACTCCATGGTCTTTGCTTTGGAATGTATAACTTCACAGTAACAAAAGCAAACTCTCTGTACTTTGTCCGGGAACATGAAGCATTCCCCCAGCCCTTTCTGAAAACGTGCTGGCTCTGGTGGGCTCTAATCCCTCCTGACTTGATTGGTGACACTTGCAGGAAGCAGTAATCTGAGAGCAAAAGGGTACTTGAGTTTTACAGGAAGTAAGAATTGTCTCTTTGGAGAGGAAGCATAGATGGCATTTTTTCTGCACTTGCTGGTCATGATCTTTATGGTAGGAACATGAGAATCTCTATTTATAATAAAAAACTTGCCTCTCTTTTATCACCCAGAGCTGCGTCTTCCCACACAATGTAACTGCTGTATCCTGAAGGGACGATTCCTTCTTCGTGCAAAGGGGATTTCCTTGTATAGCCAGGTTTGGGATCGCCACTCTAATCATGAAAGATTAGAGCAACCTCTCTATGTAGCGTCAGAGAGAAGCTATTTGTCTTTACTTTTAACGTTCTATCTATTGTTAAAAGCAACTATGTGTCCCCCAAATCTCTCTCTTTCACAGATACTATGTATTAGACTTTTATATTATTCTTGGACAGCAAAGGAAAAAATTATTTTCTGCTCCAGACAGTGAATACTTGGACATGGCTAATGTACTTGTTATCTGTAGGCAACCTTAGAGCCAATGGTCTAGCTATGTTTTCTCCACTCCTGGTGTTAAGCTCCTGGTCTATGGGTTTTTTTGAGTTGGATTTGGGGTTTTTTTGGCCTTTTGACTGAGTTTTTTCTAGGAAAGGCCAATGGTTCTGCAGATTTCAAGGTCTGACACTTACGACTTGTAGGATGTGATAAGAGGGATGTTTTGTTTTGGCATTTGTACTTGGCTTGTGAAAGCCTAGGAGCTACAGAGGGGGTGTTACCTCAGGTGTAAGGAGATTTTTTGAAGTAAAAAGCTGGCACTTTGCCATTTTAATCAACGCAACTGCTGTTAGGCGGCCTGGGGTGTTGTGGAGGGGTGCAAGCAAAATAAATACATGCATAATTGCATTAAGTAAAGTAACCCAACACACATAAAGTGGACTGGATGTAGAATCAACCTGGGGAAAAAAGGTCTGGTTTGCGATCCTGGTTTTGCAACTGACTTACAGCATCTCCTAAATCTGCCTGCATGTCAGGTTCTCTACCAGCAAAGTGGGATTGCCAAGGCTAGTTGACACACATTGATGGAACGTGCTGCATCCGTGCCAGGTACTGTCATTCCTACTGTTTAAATGAAATTTTTGTCTTAAACCTCAATTACAGGAATAAGTAAATGAAAAGTGACAGAGAAGCCTGTGACTCGATTATCTGGGAGATAGCTTAAGATAGTGCAGGTGTGTTGTAGGAGAGTGGTTATAAATAATATCTTTGCCTTTTAAGAAGGCCTTGCTCAGTATTTTTCAAAGGACATTAATAGGTTTCTCATCTTTTAGGTGCTCGTCTGTGATGTATTTTAGAGGCCTGATTTTTAGATCACAGGTGTGCAAGGCTTTCTCTAGACATTTCCCTTGGTGTTGTTTCAAAATGGATACCTGCAATAAAGTGCTGCTTTTGCAAACATTAACTTTATTTTTTCCCAGTTGCTATCAGTTTAAAGGAAGGGATTTGAAAATCGCTTTGTAAGGTTTTTTTAAAAAAAAACAAAGGAAAAACAAACAAACCCTCCATTTTCATCCTGGCCTCTGCTTATATCTGAATTGATCTTTTTCGATGGTTTATCAAGCGTATTGTTTTTCAAAATCGCCTTTTGCTGTACTCCCTGGTGCCGAAAGATTAAGATGTTTGGAGGAAGTGTGTTTCGTTCAGCCTTGCTTTACAACAGCAATAGCTACAAGGAAGGCTTGTGAACACAGGGGCATAACAATGATCAGACTGGTGTGGATCTACAGTCTAACTGACCAGCTCTTTTGCTGACAGAAACCAGAATTTGGTGCTTTATAGAGAAGTGCAAGACCCTAAAATGTGTAATGGTGAAAGGACCAGGCTGTTTTTTTATAGGGAAATGCAGCCCTCTGCCAGACATCTCTGGAGACTCTGAGGCTACCTCCTGCTCAGCCCAGACCCTGATCCTCAAAGTGTGTTGTTATTGTGCAGTAATGTCTCACTTTTCCTCTTCTCTTCCCCCTGCCCTTCTGTCTAGCCTTGTGGCCTCACGTGTGTATCCATGTGGGGGTGTCCAACGGGATTGTACCCTTTACTACCCTCCTTCTCTGCCCTCGGTGCTTCTCCCTGCCCCTCTGGACTCGAAGCCTCATCCCTGTTGTGTTCCTGTGTTGTCGCGTAGGGAGTTTGCCCGTTGGAAGGTGAGGAACACAGCCATCGAGCGGAGGGACCTGCTCCACAATCCACTGCCCCTGATGCCTGAGTTTCAGAGAAGCATCCGCCTCCTGGGCAGGAGACCCACCACGCAGCAGTTCATTGATACCATCATCAAAAAGTACGGCACCCACATCCTCATCTCTGCCACCCTGGGAGGTAGGTGGCAACCTGAGCTGTTTTCTTATGTGGGTGTCAGTGGTAGGGTGGTGGAGGCACTGGACAGAACCTGCAAACCTTGGTCACGCTGCGTGGAGGCTGGCTGGCTGCATGGAGCCGGGCTGCAGCTCCTCCAAGGAAAGCCTGTCTCACTGTCAGCTGGTGTGAAAATCCCCAGAGTACGAAGAGACTTCGCAAATGAATTCAGAGCGGTGCGTGCAAGTTCGGCGTCTGTGATATGTGTGCACCTGTGCTCCTCTGACAACGGCGTGTGTGTACCAGTGTGCGTCAAGATAAATATGCTTCATTTAGCTGGGGAGCCTGTCTGTCATTCCTGCGCCCCTCACCTTCGTTTGAGAATGGAGTGTGTTGATCCCTCTCTTTTTTTTCAGAATGAAACCAAATGCAGGAGATAAAAACATCCTTTCTTGCTGGAACTGGAGGAATTTGATAGAGCTCCAGGAAAAGAGTTCAAGCAGTTGGACAGGGACCATGTGCAGCAGGGGAGGGGATGGCCAGAACAGCCTGTGCTGAATGCATGAGTGAAAGCAGTAACATGAGGTAGACTTTTGAAACAACAGTTAAGTAAAATTCAAAATATATATGCAAGGACTGCAGAGAGGCTTGCGTGTGCAAGCAGAATATGTCAGTAATGACAGGAGTGTACTGTAGGGCCATTAATCCATGTGCACACACTGCTATTGGCGCTGCATAAACAATTCAAGTACTGAATACTGAAAAAGGAGGGGTGAAAATCAGCAACTCTTCTTGATACTTGCTGCTGATTTTTTTTTCCCCGTCTTGTACTATTGCTGCCATTCTTTAACCCTTTGGGGTGTGCATTTATATGCCTCTCTTTTGAGAACTACTATCTGTGAGAGGGATTCTGCAGTGGTGAAGGGTCTTAATTTTAGTACAGAGTTTGTTGCTGTTGCTTTTTCTAATGTAGCTGACCTCCAGCCTTGCCACACTGAGAAGTTTGTAGTGAACTTTGAGGAGTTTCTGTCCATCTGTCTCTTCCCAAAGCATTCTGCAGACACTCGGATGAGACATGGATGAGATTAGATGTGTGCATATGATTCATGCACAAATTAGTTGGTAGGTAAATTGGCATGGTTCCATTGGAGTCAAATGGCCTCTTGTGTGGCACATGTCCTTCAAAGAATCTCGGGCTGCTCTTCCAGTCCAGGCATTCAAGCTGTCTGCTCCAACAGCAAAAAATGTGAGAGAAAGCAGGTTTCCATGCGCTGAAGTGTACAAGTGACTGCCTGCATCAGACCTTAATGGAGTCCGTGTAAAGATAAACTCCTTTTTATTGAGGAAATTGCTTTTCAGGGCCATATATTACAGACCCCAAGCTAGCCAAGTAGGAATCCAGTAAAATACTGGGAGGTTTTTTGTGGGTTCACTTTTCTTTCCATTTATATGCCTTTTTCTTCTTGCCACTTGCATCTGTGGAGATGCAAAATAAGGAAGACCTTTGATGGTAAAATATATTTTTAATTTTGCCTGGATAAGGTTGTGAATTATTCACAGTGACTTGTTTCTTCTCCTGATTTTACAGCACAACGATTTTAAATATGCAGAGGCTTGTAACTAGAACTAGCGTTGGGAGGAGTGCTAAATGCTCCAACAGCCCAGAGCACAGTGAGGAATGGTGGGGGGAGAAACGAAGGATTTATCTCGGCGGTGGCAGTCCCAGAGAAAATGTAGATGAAGCTGAGCATGCATTATGCAAGGAGGGCACACTAATCACAGTCTGTGGGCTAAACAAGACCACGGGGATATAAAAGCAGACATGTCCTGGCACCCTTGGTCTCCCAAGACCTCAGGTCTCCTCAGAAAAGTTACAAGAATTCTGCTTTGGATTACAGTGGTTTGTAAACTTAGCCTGATGTCTTATTGAGTTGCAAACAAGTGACAAACACATAGGAAATTGTTTTGCTTTCAAATGCCAGCTGTTGCATGGACCCCAGGAGGCTGGGTGATGGATCAGGCCAGCCCCCCTGAATACAGCAACTATTTTCACACCTGGCCATGAGGAACAGCTCTGATGCCTCTCAGCCTACAGAGCAGCTGGGTTCCCCTGGAGCTCAATAAAAAACCAGCTCTGCTCCTGTTTAATTCTGACAAAGGGATTGGTGAAGGGTCATTTTGAGGGCATCCATGCTCCAGGATGGACCGCACAGAGCTGAGAGCCAATTTACAAGGAAAGCCCTGAAGGAAAGACAACTTTGAACATAGCATCCTCTTAATAAATGAGAAATTAAGACTTAATAATGCAGCAGAAGTCTATTAACCTCTCTTGATCTAAGGGTTGCTTTCTCATGTGCAATCTCCATGGGGATGGTGTGCATTTCCAGGTCTGCACACATGTACACAGACCAAGTTTCCAGCAACATTATTTCTGCTCAACACCCTTCACTCTGAGGGACAGTATTTGTTCCTCAGAAGAAGCATCAAACATCTTGGGCTTTACTTTCCTCTCTTCTTCCTTTTCCTCCTGGTGGAGGGGTCCAAACACCTCAGGGAGGAAAAATGAGAGCTTTTGTGGGGAAATAACTGACCCCCACTGCCCAACAAGCCAAGCATCTCCTGTCTGATGTCTAGGAGCTGTCTCAGCTGCTCATTGCCTGCTTTGTGTTGTCTGGGGACTGAAAGCTAATGGTGGATCTTCTGGTGATCTGAAACCAGTGTTATGGCCCGATGCAATTCAGCCCAAGCTTCCTGGTTGCTCTCTTTGTTGTCCAAGGGATCTTCAACCTCAGAATTCCTCTACTAAAATGAACTGTTCTGGATTGAAAAGGTCCAGATTTCTGTGCCTTGGCTATTGAAAGAAGGCATGTTATTTTTCCAAAAAGCTGTTTTTTCCAGTAACTGCCGAAATTGAAGAGGGTTGATACTGGGATCCCACAGGTTCCTCTGAGAATCGCCGCTAAGGGGAGAATTGCCCCAGGTCTTTCCTCTCCTTTCACAGCCTTGCGAAATGGAGGCAAAGTATCATTTATGTCTGCTGTGTCTCCATGCAGATAAATACTTCTGTTACCTGAGAGATAAAAAACTTTTGGCTCAAAATACGCTTTCACACCAATCCAGCCTATATTCCCCGAGGCCTCTTGGCTAACTCCCGTGCAGATATCTTTTTGGTGGCAAATGAGTTACCACATGAAAATTCACTAAGTCTGACCTTCCTTCAAATCCCCCTGTAAAACTCATCTCAAAGATGAAACCTGAAAATGCATTGACAGCGACCAGACATCTGGTGTGTGATGACCACTGTTTCTCACGCTAATCACAGCAGTCTTCTACTCTTGTGCTTTGCTGGCTGTTTGTTGTATACACCTGGTGTGTCTCATCAGATATGTGGGTTTTAAATCCTCTGGGACAGGAAGCATCTTTCTGCTGTTTGTGTGGATAGTGCCTGATGTGACAGAGCCTTGATCCCTGCCAAGGTCTCCTCACACACTGCTCAGTGCATAATAATGCTAACGGTGATAAAGGAAATCAAAGCTTGTCATTTTCCAGAGAAAGTGTTTTTGTGAGAAGTAACAACAATGAAACTGTTACTACTACAGCTTTGATCATGGTCAAAGAATAATATGTTATTTTTAAGAAAATATTAAAAGGAGAAAGTTTTACATGCCAGACTTCTGTACTTGGCTTCTGTGAAGCCAATTAAAATATTTCAACTGATCAATTCTTTTGACAAAAAGTATATTCTTTCCACCAAAAATCTCCATTTTTCATCTCAAAGCCAAAGGCTCAATCCTTAACATATCAATCACTTGAAAAACTAGAATCCAATAAAAATATTTTGATTTTCAGCCAGAATATTTTTGGTTTGTTTTCAGGCATTTGGCTTCCAGATGAAAGCTGGAAAACTTCCAGGGAAAGCAAGGGGGAGGGCTTACTGGTTTTTGGTTTTCTTTGCATGTATGCAGTAAAATGAATTATTTGGACATATCAAACTGTTTCAGCTAATACAAATCTTTAAGAAAAGTAAGTGCTTGTTCTCTTAAAGTACGCAAAACCACTGAAGAGCAAAATATTTCTTCGCCTAAAAAGTAGTGGTGCATTTTTTTTTGACCATGCTATCGTTGCCAGAGGCAATGTATTCATTAGCGGTTCATCTATCAAATCAGAACAAGTACCATTCTTCTCATTAAGAGAGCTATGTAGAAATGGCACATTCCTACCCTAGGTATCTGTTGTCTTCATTTATTACAATCAGAACTCCAGCTATGAAGAATGCAGGATAGTATTCTACCTTTTTACTCCTTCTATAATGCCAGCCTTATGTGAAGAATTAACTGGACTTTAATATGGCTCATACAGCACAAATTGAACTTCTGGGTAAATATTACTTCTCAGCTTCATGTCCTTCTTGTGTATCTTTTGTTAGATTCAGGTTTCTGCTAATGTTTCGGACATCTGGTGCTGTTGGGTCTTAACTGCTTCACTCCCAGATTCTCTGTGATTACTGGCTCAAAATCACCTCTTGTCCCTTATCTTGCACAATATTTTTTGCCCTCCACTTAAATTCACTGAATGAGACTGCAGGAGAGGAAAAAAAAAAAAGCAGGAAGGTTGGTTGGTTTAACTTCACTTTCTCATTTACTCTCTCCTCTGATTGCGTTCCTCCACTCAGCCCCCTGCCCTTACCCTTTTGCATGGTCACTGGAAGTTGAAGGGGTACAACTAGCACTTGTTTGCCCTCTGTACCCACCTATGTATCTATATCCTATTTGCAACTTAATCATCATTTGTTCCTGATAGAAATCGGGTCAGAGGGAGTTGCATAAAAGTGGCATCTTCTCTGGTCAGGTGGGCACCGTTCAGAGCCACTGCCCACAGAGAAAAGCATTCTTCAGTGGGACAAATGGTCTGAATCCTTTCCAAAAGTTGGGGTAAAGATATGCTGGCTAATAAATATCCAAAATGTTGTCTACTCAATTCAGTGGAGCTGATCTACAAGTGTGGTGGACCTGGCCTTTCTGGCTGAATAGAGAAGAAGGCTCATATATACTACACTGAGGTTCTGGTACTGATGAGGAAGGGTGGGTTCATTTGAGAGTGCTTTAGGAGCTGGACTTTTCTTTCTTTAGGTGCAACATGTGCCATCATGTGTTCCTGTTAAGAGGACCCTACATGACAGCCTCCTGGGCCTTACTGAAATCTCCTTTTCTTTCTGCTGCAGGAGAGGAGGCCTTGACCATGTACATGGACAAAAGCCGCCTCGACAGAAAGTCAGGAAATGCTACCCAGAGTGTGGAAGCATTGCACCAGCTTGCTTCCTCCTACTTTGTAGACCGTGATGGCACCATGAGGAGACTCCATGAGATCCAGATCTCTACGGGAGCAATCAAGGTACTGTATCTTGCCTGGGGTATGTGTCCATACCAATACTGTAGGAATTTGGGGCAGGATTTTCCCAGTCGAGAGTGATGTCTTTTTTGATCCCAAGTTGTTTTGTTCCTGCACTGATTTCCCAGGGTAAATTGTTCTCTTACAGACCTTACTGAAGAATTGATTTCCCCAAGGCCATAATATCTGGGAAGAGGTGGGCATTCAAGGTGATGGTTACATAGGATAGGAGACTTCCACTGTGTGTGGCAGTGACCTCTGGAAGGGAGAGAGGGAACAGGTAATCCAGACCAGTGATGGAGGTTGGAAGGGAAAGGCAGGTCTGTGAAATGGGCCACCCCGTGAAAGCCAGAAGTACTTTCCTCTTGTGGGTATGAGACTGCTAAACATCTCTCAGATGAATTTACTACAAGAAAAGGTGAAAAACTCAGCATGGCATTACTGAGGCATCTGGAATGAAATGGACTGAGAGACAGCTTGGGGGTTGCAGCAGGAAGGAAAGGGAGCTGCTCAGAGCATACAAAATAGGGAAAATGGCTCTGCAGACAAAGGCTGCCTTCTCTGAAAGCAATCATCCTATACTGGGGAGGGATTTTATTGTTGCAGAGTTCACTCCAGGGAAGGCAATGTGGATGGAGTCGTCATTGTTAGCCATTTCTGAAAGGTTTCAGCTCTTGTTATTGTTCTGTGGTGTCTCATGGCTGAGTCTGTTCCCTTCTGGATGGGAAATCGAATTGAGATATTGAAACAGTGACAGCAGATAATCACCCTTTGTGAATTCAGGAAGGGCAGCTCTCCTCCATGTCTGGAAACCAACAGCAACAACCACAGCAACAGCACTGCAGGTCATCTGTGCCTCCATCTATCCTCAGCGCAAGGATGGTATGCACATATGTTGTGGGAGCACTAGCCACCACTGTGGGCTGGCAATCCATCTCTGTATCTTACTTTCCAATGAGAGAAGCCAGGGATTAATTCCTCTGCTGGCTTCTGATGTTCTCTGATGGAGATCCTCTTTGAGAAACATCAATGTGCAGGACCTCATTGCCAAGCCCAGAATAACATTCAGTACCATAAAGAAAGCAGATACAATTCACTCTATTTTTTCAGCTTGTGAGTGTGCCAAACATTAGCCATGTCTGTCCAGTGTGGGGCATTTTTTTCCCAACTAGGGAACCTGCCTGGGGAAGATGCGATGCTGCAGTCAAAGGGAACACTGTCTCTTTTCTACATTCTCCATAGGTAACAGAAACTCGGACTGGCCCCCTGGGCTGTAACAGCTACGACAATCTGGACTCTGTGAGTTCTGTCCTTCTGCAAAGCACTGAGAGCAAACTCCACCTGCAAGGTAGGGCACAGGAATGAGGGAGATGGTAATAAAGGGCTTGGAGTGGAGGGATGAAATGAGAAAGGGGTGGCTTTTTTTCTAGCCGTTTCCCTTCCTCTGTTTGCTGTGATTGCTGCCTTCGCTGTAAGTTCCCTGAAGCAGGACCAGTGGCTTCATGTGATACTCAGGACAGCAGAGCCAGGGATTGACAGGGACTGAGCTAAAGGTGCAAGGAACAGCAGACTGGACCCCAGTGAAGCATCTGGGTTCTCCCTGCCATTGAATTTTCATGGACTTCTGTGTATTATATATACACATGTATAAATAGATGTGACCTTTTGCGTTAATATTGAAGGGACATTCTGTCCACGTCTCTGTCCCTCCCAAATTGCTGATTTGTGTAAGAGGTTTGCAGATCAGCTTTGGGGACTCTCTAATGACCGTAATCTTTGGGAAAAGTCACAAAGGTTTTGTTTGGATGCTAGAAGCCATGACTTCAGTCCCAGTTGGGAAGCTAGTCCAGAAGTCAACAGATAGAGGTCATGACTGAATTAATAAATAAATACATGCTGGTTAGCAAGAAGTCAACTTCAGTAGAAGGAGGAAATTCACTGGGCGTGTAATTTACTAAGGTTATTCCCAAGTTTTTGACAAAATAAGGAAATGTGGGATTTAGTTGCTCATTTGCCCAGATGGTTTTATTTCTGGAATGCTTGTACTTGCACAAATTTTAATTTTTCAGATGAATGAGCTACATTACATCTTCTGCTTTGAGTATAATTTGGCAAGTGCTGTTTTAATCTTGGTTTCACAGAAACTGGGTTTCATTTACTGAGTTATGTTGTGGATATATTATTATTGTTGTTATTATTTGCCTTTAAAAATAATAGGTAGGTTGTTTTCACTGTTCCGGTGATTATCCAAATCACTGAGTTCTGGTTCTTACCTAATTAACAATAAACAATTTGAGGCTTTTTATATACTGTGATGATGGCTGCTGGTAAAGAAAACTCAAGGATGACACATCAGATAACTAGGTAAACAGCTAAAGAAGCAGACAGCTCGTTTTATAGGCAGACAAACTGGTAAGCAGGAGAATCAATAGATCTCTGGCTATCTAATCCTGTAAGAGAACAGAAAAAGCAAGGTGCCTGGGAGGGGGAAGAAGGTGGAGGAAGAGGGAAAATTTAGGAGAGATGGGGATATAAGATGGATGAGGCTGTGATTTCGAATGGAAGCAGACAGAGGACCTCAGGGCCAACCACACGTGGGTTTCATGGAGCTTCATGACATAGCCCAGACCCAAGCCAAGGGAGACAGTGAGGGAAGGGAAGAAGACAGGAGCTCTTCCTAATAGAACAAAGTGATCTTTATAGCTACACCTGAGTGTTTTCTGCCTAATCTGGAGTGCAGTTCCTGGGATAATTACCCAGGATCCTTCCTCTGGTCTGAGAGGCCTCATTAGGAATTAGTCACAGGGCTGCAGATAATGGATCGTGACCGAGTCTCCTCTGATCTGATTAGCAGCCGAGCATAAGTTGCTGACAGAAATCCATGTTACTACCTTTGTGTCACTCTGGCTCCGAGGCCAGCTCAATAAAAGAGCAGCATCTTCGTGACAGGGAGAATTTCTGTTTCTGAACTTGCTTGCCACCGCCCAGCCCCGAGAGTCATGGTTTTGGAGACATGCCCTTTAGAAGATGCAATGGCCAGACCCAGAGCTCAGCTACCTTCATGCCTGCATGTAGGGTTCAGGAAGGTCAGCCAGCCTGGAGATTTAGGGGAGGATGTGGATGCGTGCACAGCGCAGGGTGTCTGGTTCTGCACCTGTGGTCACATGGACAGTAAAGCATCACTAATTCATAGAACAGTATCCCTGTGGACCCAGCATGCATGTACATCTGTGTCAGGTGCCTGCACTGGGGTATATATGCAGGTTCTTTTGTCACAGTAGCTCAGGAGGTTTCCCTTTTTCCTAGCACTGCCTGGGGGCAGGTTCCCTGTCCTGCGATGTGGAGGGCTGTGCAGTGATTCAGCCTCCCATCACGGGGCTGGGGGGGTCCGCTTGTGGAGCAGGATCTCACAGGTGACTGCACTTATGGGCACTTCATATCCTCCTGTCCCTGCCACCAGCATGACACTGTCCCTTCGCCTGACCCTGCCTCCGGCGTGGCAGATGCATGAGCTGCCTGGAGAAGGAGTGAACCCCAGAGCATGGGAGGGGAAGACGCTAACAGCTCTGTGGTGGTCTGGTGGGAAACAGAAATTTGTGTTCCCTGGAAAAGTGTCCCAGACCAAAATTTGAAATTTTGAGTGAAAAAAAGTGCAAGATTTTGAAAATTTTGGGGAAATAAAAATTCCAGAGACATATCCTCACAGCATGGCAGTCGATATCAGTATTGCAGCATGGCACTATTTCAAGAAGGTAAAATCCTTCTGTGCTATTCTATACATTGCAACATTAAACAGGAAAAATTGCATATTAGGTAGCTTGTTACATCAAATATGGTAATAGAGTATTAAAATTTACATTACAATTAATATTAAAGTCTTTGCCGAGATGGGCAGAGCAGTAATGACAGCACAAAACGTTTCAGCTTTTCAGTGAAACAAAATGAGGAAGTATGAAAAATACATTTAGACCTTTCCCTGTCAAAAGTGCTTTTGGAGTCAACATGCTCTCACAAAATGCTTCAATGAAACTGCATTTTCAACAGAGAACTCTTCTGTGGAAAACGTTTCAAATAGCTCTAATTTAGAGCTGGGGAAATTTACCTCTTTTAATGCAGGAAGCCTTTTATATACAGTCCAAAGCCAAACATGTCTCTCTAATAGTTTTTCTAGATGAATTAAGGACATGTTCCCTTGTCAGATGCCTCATATTCTGCCTGTAGTTATTTAAGAGAAACGTATACCAAATCTGTGCTGCTCTTAATTTTTAAAGAACAACTTCATGCTTTACAGAGTGGCAGAATTCCTCCTTCTGATCAATAAATTACCTTTAAAACGAAGATATTCTCCCTAACACTCATCACCAGCAAACTTACCTTCTGCATGTATTACCAGTTGCCGAGGCTGCTGTGGAGAATGAGCCTGTTCCTTGTACACCCTGACTTGGATTGAGGTGTTCGTTCCATGAAAATGGTCCAGTATCTCAGTCTTTAAGACCAGATTGCCCCCCTGCCTCGCTGTTGACATGAAGTTGCTTTGTCAGTAGACAACACTGAAAGATTTAAATTTTGTTTTTAATGTTCGCGATATCCAAAGAAAATTCTTACGGAACAAAGTAGCATCTTAGGATGTTTTATTAAGGTCGTGGCTGGAAGCAGGGCTTTCCCAGCTAGCATGGCTGGCTGCAAGCTGTTTTGTGGGGCCGGTGTGCATTTACCATCCTTGGGACTACAGATTTCCTGCTTTAAAGGTGGCAACTGAAGCACTCATTCTCCACCAGTTTGGCCTTCTTGCAATCTCATGTTTTTAAAGATTACCTTAAAAATGATTAATCACACCTGTGCTTTACTGACAGCTGTAATCAACTCATTTTCAGCACTATTTAGTCGCTGGACATGGTACAGAACTACAGGACTGAATGAGATGCTACTGGCCCAGTACAAGTAAAATAGCTTGCTAGGATCTGGTCACAAGGATGCTCAACACAAACCCAAAAATATTGATACGAATCTGCCCTTGTATGGGTATGATGATAAATGTGTGGGTATTTTTTTATATATCTATATTTGTCAAAGTACAAATGTGAAAGCAGGAATGGCTGTATTTCTGTAACCCTAACACTGATTTCTTCCAGAAGGAAATTCCTGGCTGGAAGATCTGAGTCTCACGTAATCCCTACAGCATGTTTGCAATTTTAAAGCTAGGGCTTTGCGTTTGGTCTATGCACATTTGTGGTAAGAGGAGTAGCTGGATCTGTGTATAGTTGTATTTCTGTTCTAAGCGCATATTTGAATATGTGCTGCTTGTTAAATGCTACAGTTAGCTGCATGGATTCCAGCAAAACTGCTTACCTGATTAAAGTTAAGTGTTTATATAAGTGTTTTGTTGAATTTGGAGCTAAGTGTACAAGGGTTCTGATTACCTCTTAAACATGAGATTATTTCTTACAAGAGAAGATTATCCTGGAAATATTTTTTAAATCACAAGTTTTAT